>ERZ824480.2492-NODE-2492-length-13837-cov-2.784719_pt1 | contig 13837 bp, 13 predicted proteins | sample MGYA00519861_ERZ824480 | MGnify/ENA primary metagenome ERZ824480 (study PRJEB31778, sample SAMEA3449152) | human gut metagenome | biome: human gut; feature: human-associated habitat; material: faeces | place: United Kingdom | collected 2010/2012 ... | reverse complement strand
GAAATTCCTCTTGATCCATCATTTCCACATCGTCCATCAACACATCATTCACAATACTCTCTAATAACACATTATTGTCCTGAAGAAATGAATGGGATTCGGTCTCCAATAACGATTCAGATCTTCTAATAACACTTTAATCAAACTTCTTACGCAGATAAGACAGGAATAGAGACATCAATGATACGTCGACCCTCGTCCGTTATTGAAACCTCATGATCTGAATAGCTTAAGTGGCAAAATCCAGAAATGCGATCTTGTTTCTGCCATAATCGAAAGACACTCAATCCGCCTTGGACTTCTGGATACCCCTTCACGGCTTTAAAGTAACATACAGGATTCTCCATTTCAAAGAAGAGATTGCTTTGAAATAAGGTTCCAGATTTTGGACTTTTTTGTGCACCAATTGTGTTTTAACTAGAATCTCGTTTCATGAAGCAGTGTTTCATATTGCTTTTCCTTAGTAGAATCTTTGGGATGAGTTTAATCATAGTTTTTGGAATCATCTTTGCTCAAGATGTCATCGACTACGGAGGCCCTTTTCGTTTTATCGAGAATATAGATACTGTGCTAATATCTCCCAAAAATGGAAATTATACTAATTGCTTCTCTGAGGATCCTCTCCCCGAAGGACTCGTTTTTGATTCCCTGTCATGTAGTGTCCATGGAATTCCATCTTCTCTCGTTTCTAATCTGACTATAAATATCATTTCTGGTGATTCTGCATACGGCTCCTTTCTTTTAACTATTACTCGTTGCAGCAGTAACCCATTTGAGATTCTTCGAACTTATGGACAGTCCAGTGTCTATTTTGAGCTATTCACTGTCCAGGACACTTCCACAGGTGAAACTCTAGTTAATGTCACTGCCGAAACACCTAAAAAGGCTGGATCTGCAGTTAGTTATCGTTTCTGTCGTTCCACTACCTCGCTTCGAATTGTACTTGCATCGACTGTCTATTCGAACTGGTATGTTGGATCCAAATTGGAGGTTTTTTCCTTCCTTCCTGTTCCACATCAGAAGGATCTCTTACTTCGATGTCGAATGGATACACTAGCAGGAATGCCGACGGTATTTTTCGTGGATCCCTCGTATGCTTTCAATTTATTGTCCACATGGAAGTATCATTTTGATTCGCTTCCTGCCTCTTGGGAGACTTCAACCCATGTTTCTTGGCCTGAGGGCACTATGGATTCCTTCCCTTTCTCTACCAACCAAATCCAGCTCTACAAGCTGCACTTTCTTACGAAAGATCAGGTTTCTGGATCCTATGAATTGAGACTTCGTTATCAGGATGGTTGTATTGTGTTTCTCAATGGCATTGAGGTGTTCCGAGATCAGCTTCCTCCGGGTGAGGTTACGAACACGACATTTGCAACTGGTTCTTCGCCTCTGCGGTACAATTCGATTGTTTTACCCACTATGAAGAAGGAGGCAGGGACGTGTCATTCCGTGTTTGTAAAGGGAAGTAATGTTATCACTGTTGGTCTCTTTGGTTGTGATACATCTGGCTTCCAGAGTCATTTCGATGCTTCTCTTCGCTTCACAGGTGAGGTCTCTCAGTTTAGGGGGTTTGATATGACTGGTGAGATTGAGGGCTTGGAGAGTCATGGGAATTATCAGCAGAAAGATGTGGATGCGGAGACAAATATACTAAACTCAGCTGCAGCACACTCCACTGCTTCGGCTGTGATTGATACAGACCATGAAACTTGGATCTCCATGAGTGGTCCTTGCAATGACTCTGCTTATATCCTCCCTCGCTTCAATTCATCTAGGCGTGAGACTCTTTCTCGCATTACACTTACGTCCTACTTTCATGATCCTATTCCTGGACCTACCGGCTTCTCTCTGTATGGTCGCACAGACGATTCACAACCATGGGAATTCGTCACTTCTCTTACCAATATTCTCTGGAAGGGGAAAGCCCAAACCCACCAGTTCTGGATTCATTCCACCACACCATTCAACAGTTTCCGCTTTGACTCCTTCAGAGGAATGAATGGGACTTGTGATTGGCGACTTGCCGAAATCACTCTCTTTACAGAGAAGCTTGATCGACCCATTCAACCTCTTTCGTTTGCTCCACTTGCCATCTACACACATATGATCTTACCATCTATCTTCCCTTCATCCAGTGATTATTATGATTATCATGTATTCCCTAACCTCCCATCTTCTCTACAAATCGACTCATTGTCAGGAAGGATTGACGGGCGTTTCATATCCACATTGGGCGAAAAGACCTACTCAATAAGTGCTTCCTCCTTTACAGGTGAACGTGTTGTGACAATGTGGAATGTAACGGTAACAGATTGTGCTAATGGACATTCTTTCTATACTGTTCATACTCTAATTCCTGATCATTTGGCACCTACCTACTGGGAATTACATCAAGGTGACTCTATTGAAAGTCCTATTATCTTTGAATCTGGTTCGTTGATCTCAGGCTCGAGTGAATGGACATTCTGTCTTGAAGACGATATATACACCTGGTTCTTTGTCGAGACCTCGGGCAACGGTTGGAACTCGCCCTCTGGCTATTCGATCGCAACTGCAATTGATTCATTCCCTATCGCCACAGGAACCTTGCCTCGTCGAGCTCCATGGGAAACGTGGAGTAACACCACAGTCACATTGTGGTCCCATCAACCCATTCAACCTCGAACGAGTATTTGGCACATGTCCACAAAGGAGCCGAAGGCCTCCTGGACCTCTATCAACTACAACGACTATAACTGGGAAGCACACACAACAGATTACATCTCGTTGCTACCATTGCACTTGCCAACACTTTACCTACGTCGACGCTTTGTGATTGAGGAACTAACCGAGTTCAGCGTCCTGGATGTCCAGATGTGGTTCAGTGGAGGCATTTGTGTTTATTTCAATGGCCATGTAGTCTTCCGTATGAATCTCCCTGTCAACTTCACTTCCTCCTCATTCGCTACAGAAGATCATCTCATAACAAAGTCCACTCGATTCTCGATTCTTCTCCGTACTGTTGATGCTAAGAATGGAGAGAATGTTTTGGCTGTGGAGTTACATCGGAATGAAACTTCTCAACAAGTGTTTGATTTTGATTGCATTCTGCAGCCTATTCTGGATGAACTCACTTCCATACCTCTGTCGTATCGTTCCTTGTCAAGTTCCAAGCCCTATTCTGGAACTGTTGCGAATCTGTTTGATTACCAAGCATCTACCATCTTCCGCCCTGTCTTCGAGATTGGAACATTCTATCAGTGGGAGATTGAGAATGAAATCCAAGGATTCAATCACTATGGAATTCTTGCTGCTAACGCTGTGATGAATCATACATGGTCTCTCTCAGGTCGATTCGCTGGAGAACAGGATTGGATTCCTCTTGCAATTCAAGTGAATCAGACATTCCCTGACCGTTCCCTCATCTCCTTTGAATTACCGCAAGCAATAGCTGGATTCCGTGAGTATCGATTTGAAGTGATTGGAGATGTGAATGTGAGTGTATATGCAATGATGGAACTGTTCCTTCTATACGAGTCTCCTCTTCCTGACCAGCACTGTCCCTCCGATGTTCGGTATCGAGCTGTTGCCAATGGATCCATTGGATATGCTCATTGTCCTTATGGTTATAAGGGATTGGCCTCACGAGAGTGCATAGACGGACTGTGGGGAGAAGAAAATCGTTCGAACTGTTCAGTTCTTCTCCCTTCCAATTTCCATTATCCTGTGGTGAGCATTCGGATCCCAACACAGTACGAGATGACTCCTATTCAACCATCAATTGAAGGTATAGTGGATTCGTTCTCGATCAGTCCTTCTCTGCCACAAGGTTTGGTTCTTTTCCAGAATGGGACAATTGCTGGAAAAGCTATTGTGGCTGCTCCGGTACGTATGTATCAAGTAACCGCTACGAATGGTGCTGGTTCTGTGTCAACTACCTTGCTGATTACAGTATACAATCGGTATTGTGAGATGACCAGTATATGTCCGAAGAGTCTGGTTGGAGAGACGTGTCGTGTACCATGTAAATTGGAACTCAAAGATACAGTCGGAGTACGTACGAAGAAATGTATTGCAGTGGATTTGGATAGTGGTGAATGGAGTGACTCTGAAGGACGATGTAGTTCTGTAGGTATTGTTATTGGAGTCGTTTTTTGTATATTTGGTATTCTTATCTTCATGGTAATTGCATGTGCAAGTGTAATTGCAACGAAACGGAATGCATTGAAGAAGAGAATTGTATTTGCGACCGAATTGAAAAACTCGAAATAATATGTTTGTTCGTTAGCAAAGAACTATCAAGTATTACGTCGAGGAATAACACTTGCATAGGGAAGCGAAAATCGTTCTTGGCCTTCCTCAAAATGAATCAGAATCTCGTCATCCTCTCAATCAGTTCTCCTTTTCACTCTTACCGGAACGTTTTCACGGAAATCCACAACTGCTTCATAATAAGTGGTACTTGATGGCCACAGGGCCAACACTTTATAACCCACAGGAAGCATGTAGGTACTAACATCTAATTTCAATATATTCAACGACTGCGGCATTCGAATCAACTGTGTTTCATCTATGATCACCGATTTGGATTCTCCCGAGTCCATATCTGCATCAACCACCGAAAACGTATTTGTCAAGGATTTACAGATGCATCATTCGAGGATATCGAGACCCATTCCGCTCTGTTACGATAGCTTCGATCCAACTGCCACCAATCAGAGCAACCACCTACAAATCACTCACTCTCCCAAAGTTAACATGATCACCAACCTTAACCCCCGACACATCCAAAAGGGAGTTACTACAATTAACAATCGACATCAAGACTACAAGACGAATTTCCGAAACCCATTAAACATAGATTTCTTTACAGGATTCATCTCTCTCATTTTCTATGTTCAAAAACCGTTAACATTCCAACTCGAGGGTAGATATCCTCTTCCAATAGATGGATTAATGTAGACACAGTTCTAGCGATTTACTAAACCTATCTAACCTACTTTTCTTCTTCCGCAATGCTCGATACAAGTGCAGAGTAACTTCGACACAGAGTTAACATTTCATCTTCTAATGTTCAAATTATATAGAATCTAGACTTGTATAGACTGTTTGGGAAATATCTTCATTAAGAATCGTTGCCATTTCACAGTAGAAATCTTCCAACGTCTTTAGTTTCTTTACATTCTGTAGTACTGCTCCTTGCTTCTCATCCAAAGACATCTCAGAATAGATGGGTCTGCAACGCTTCTAAGATTCTCCTAAATATGTTCGGACAATCCAATCACAAAACTCCAAGAATGAGTTGATGGTATATAGTGAATAAGTAGTTCCTATCACCTGAATCACTGTACGTTTCTATTGCTCTCACTAATTCTTTTTCGATCGGCTTATTGTGATGCTCGCCCGGTAAGTTCATTGATCTTGTTCCCTTTTATCTAACTGTTTGTAGTACTGCTGCAAAGACTCTTACCTCTCGATTTGTGAGAGCGTTTAGTGGCAAAACATTTACTGTAGAACTTCCTGAGTTCAAGACACACCGTAGGGGTTGATGAAGGAATCAAGTGTAGATGTGGATCCTCTTCCCACTACGACTGAGGTTACTGAGGAAGATGCAATTCGAATCGCTAAAGAGATGGTAACAATGCGTAGAATGGAAATTGAAAGTGATCCCTTATACGTCATGCGAAAGATCCGTGGTTTCCTTCATTTGTATGATGGAGAGGTAACCGATAGAGTCCTTGTTGATTCATAGGAAGCTTGTGCAACAGGTATCAAAGAAGCAACAACTCCTGATGACAATTGGATTACAAGTTATCGTTGTCATGGAGTTGAGTTCCTTCGAATGGGAGCTGGTGAAGCAGGTGTGAAGGCTGTGATTAATGAATTGTTGGGTCATGCTTCAGGAGCTGCTCATGGAAAAGGAGGATCAATGCATATGTATGAGCCTGATAAGAACTTCTTCGGAGGTTCAGGTATTGTGGGAGCTCAGACACCTGTTGGTACAGGACTTGCCTTTGCTGAACGATACAATCACATGCTTCGGAATCGTGACAAACCTACTCCTGATGACGAGATGAATGTGAGCATTACTATGTTTGGTGATGGTGCCAGTAACCAGGGTCAAGTGTGGGAATCAGCTAATATGGCCAAGTTATGGCATCTCCCTGTGATCTTTGTGGTTGAGAACAATCAGTATGGAATGGGTACTTCCACAGAACGTTCTTCTTCTTCTACAGAGTACTACAAGATGGGAAAGCATCATATTCCTGGTATTCAAGCTGATGGTAACAATGTATTTGCAGTGAGAGAGGCAGCTCGTGTAGCCCGAAGGATATGTGCTCGAGGTGAAGGACCTATCTTCCTTGAGGTAGAGTTTGTGAGAATGAACTGAGACGTAGTTGAAGACGTATCGTTATCATGGTCATTCAATGTCGGATCCTGGTGTGACATATCGTACTCGAGACGAGATTCAGAATGTCCGTCAGACTCGAGATAGTGTGAACTACATTGGACATGTTCTTGTCCAGAATGGAATCATGGATGAGAAACAATGGAAGGTGGATTTGAGAGAGAGTTATCATGGATAGGACTTCCAGAATGACATAAAGAAGCAAGTGAAGGGATGGGTGACTGATTGTCTGAAAGAGTCACCTCCTGCTGAGTCTGAGTTGTTGACAGATATTCTTTATGGAGAGACACCAGATTTCATTCGTGGTATTGAGTATGTGAACAGTAAGACGACGAAACCTCTTCTCTATTAGTCCTGTTTGTAGGAGCAACAACTCATCACCCTGGTATTCTCAACAAACACTCCAAAGGGAAAAATGTTACAAATTCACAAGATGTATGTGAGGAAATAGTTAAGAAGGTCTACCAACGAAATGATTCCAATTGGCATATCATGATCATCCACAATCACTAACAACCGTAGCTGTGTTGATGCAAATGTCTCAAACACATACTGTAGATTATCATCCTGCTTACAACACAACACATGTGGCACTTTTTGATTCTACAAATCATGCCCTCTAACAACCTCAACCAGTTCTGGGATTGCTGATAGTGGCTTCTCAAACAGATTTATATCCATAATATCCAATTTGAAAATGTCACTTCTTTGGAATATTGTGGTCATTCGTCCTTCTTCGTTTGTTACCAGGATTGATGAGATATTCTTGCTTTCTAACATAAATAGTGCTACCAATTAGATTGACATACATCATTTGCCTTGAGCAATCGACGTGGATGAAGGACACGATATCACATCCTTATAAAGACCCAGATTCAACTCTCGAAGTGTCTTTCTGTAGATGGGGGCAGATTTATCAAAAGATGTTACTAGATGATAGAGAATTGTACTGTATGTCAGAATCCCCAGTGCTTGATCATTCTAACTCACAAAAGAAGAGAATATATACATCAATCACAGGCAATCGTCGAATGCGATATTGTGACATTATCCGTAATATCTCCATCAAACTTGTATCAGGCTGACAATCTAAGAGTCTTTGCTTTGACTCATTCTTTAGTTGGAATTCTGTAAATAAGACAATCCAATCGATGCTACCTCGATATGTGTTGATATTGATTAAAAGAATATCATCGACACTAGCGGGATTGTGACGATGCATATTGATTTGCATAAGAACTGCTTTGATGAGATCACTACTATTAAATATCCCAATATAGCAGTTTCTCTCATGATTCCAAATAATAGCCTCAGCCACTTCTAACAATTATCTTGACAACCGAAGTATACCCTGACTACGCAAGCATTCGAATGCCAAACATATTGGCATGTTTGCATTAAAGACAGAAACTTTTCCACTAGCTGGAAGAGCGTCATATGCTGTATGTGTTGTTAGAAAGTGAACAACGGTTTGAATAATTCCCGATTGTTCTCCAGGCTCTTCAAGATGAATAGATAGTTCAGGTGAAGGAGAAGGTTCCTTCCTTCTTTCTGTTGACTCGTTATCCTATTGAGAATGCATCCATTCTCTAAACTACCTCTTCCTGTGATATGCTCACCGAATGAAGCGATCTGGCAGAACTCATCGACTGACTTCGTACTTCACAAGATTCGGACCTTGGTTGCATCTCTAAGTGATTCGCAATTACTATGTTGTCGATACACTTCTTGATGCGTAATAAATAGTTTCAAAAACCCCATTTCTACTTTTCCACTTTTGAGGAATACGTTCTCTCCTATCTATCTATCTCTAGATGGAGTCAATTCGTTGTTTGGTATACAAGAAAGTGGATAATAATATCATGAACATGAAAAATACTCCTGTTTTGAGTTATTCCAGAAAAAGTACCAACTATTCGAAATATTGAAAATGACCATTACCAAGTATTTTATGGACTTATTATCATCAACCCAGATCATATTAAAACAAAATGGATATTATGAAGTTTGTTATATGATTTTGTGTTCATGGATAGTCATTTGATAAAGATTCCCTATCGCTGATCACTCATATGCTAAGTGATATTCAGAAATTGAAACTTGAGTTATGTAATGGGAGTGGGGTTTGTTGGATTATATCATAAATAACAGCAAAATCCCCAGGATCAGCTAAAGAGTTCGATGATTTACAAAAAGAGAAGAAGTCGTTAGAGGAAGAGAATCAGAAGGTAGGATACAGAGTTTGGTTATTTATCTTAGTTAAGGAAGGATATAATCGCGCTCCAAACAGAATACCGACTAACATCTCAACAAGAGAAACGAACTGATACTCCTGTTGAACAATATTCAAGGAGTTATGAATAGATTCCCATGGATGATTACGTGGAAACCGTTCATACCCTCACAATGGAGAATGAAACTATCGAAGTTTGTGAATTCTATTATATTCATTGTAGAAAGAGAAAGAATCACTTCGATCACGTTTGACGCTTCTTGAACAGAATCACACAGATTTGACAACCCGCTATCAGTCGTTGCAAAGGGACTACGCTTCTCTTCGGTCTCAGTCTATGACATTATTAGCAGAAAGAGCCTCCATTCAAGATGGTCAAGTAGATCTTTCATAATTGATTAATCTTAGCTTCAAATCAAAGAAATCCAGCAACTCTATCGATCTGTACAGAAACAACTTGCAACTTCTGAGAATGAATGTCGTGAATTGAAGGAGCGTGAGAATAGTCTTTCAACCAAACTTTCAGAATCTCAACAACAGTGTCGACTGTTGGAGGAGAGTAGTCGTTATGAGAAGCTAGAAGTGAGTCGTTTATCAGAGGAAGTGAGCCGTATGACGGAGTTGCTGAAGCTGGAAAAGCAGACATCGCAGTCATTAGAGTTATCACTCAAACGAGAGAGGAATCTATCAGTACAGTTTCAGTCTCGTGTCACTTCTTTACAACGAACAGTGGATGATTTGCAGCAACGACTTCGAGTAGGCAAGAAAGGAAGAATTGATGTGTAGACTGAGAGCAGTGAGAAGGAAGCCTTACAAAAACAGTTAGAAGAGAGTGAGAAACTGGAACAATCAACATATCGAGAGTTAGAAGAGAAACGGAAGGCTTATGACACGCTTCTTGTAGAACAGTTGAATGACCGAACTATCCGAGAACGATTACAAGCTGAAGTAGGAATGAGAAGGAGAGTTGAGAGTAGACTGAGACGCAGAAACAGGAAGTGATGCGTCTACGTAACATTCAAGAGGACTTAGATCGTCATTTGCGAAGTCTTCAGAATGAACAAGCTCAGTATATCCGTGAAACAGGGAAGTTACGTGGTGAGGTGGAGGAGAAAACACGATTATTACATGAAATGAACTCAATGCTATCAACAGAACGAACACGATCAATGCTGGAACTGTCCGCCTTGCGAGAACGCCTTCGGAAAGGAAAGAAGGGTGTATCAAATGCTTCAGAAGCCATGTTCAGTACTGCTGGGACTCCTATGCCTACAGAACCTATGGTACCGAATACTTCGAATGAATCAAAAAATGTTCCTCCTGTGAATGTTTCTAAGGACTTGACTACACCTGATGTTCCCGATAACCTCCACACTCTCAATACTTCCAGGTCTAAATCTCATGGTACTCCAGACAATACTCCCTCTCCAAAGGAGACACCGAAATCTACACCGCATCATTCAGGCTCATTTCCATCTATCAATGCGACTCCAATTCAGCGTGTTTCATCTCCGTTATCTGATACAAAGTCTCATGGCAGTAATAGGAAAGATTCAAGTCTCGATACAAGTAGCAGTGTCTTCATTGATGCGATGAACAGGGTGAATGAGACTATGAACATTCTGCAACAACATGACAATTAATTTTCTCTTTTCGACTTGTTGATTTGATGAACAAACAAAGTAAAGAAACAATTATATAGTAGGCTCAAAGTCAGAGAGCAACTGCTCCAGATAATCAGGTTTCTGAGCCATAAACTTGTCTCGCTCACGAACAGGTTCTCCATCAAAGTAAGAACGCAGTTGATCTTCATGAGGGAACTGATTCACAATTTCATCCAACTCCATAGCTCCACGGTACACAAGAATCTCAGCAACTCTTGGATCTCGCACGTCTGCATTCGCATAGAACTTGTCACGAATCAACTTCTTTGCTTCAGGTAATGGAATGTTCATTTGATATGTTGACAAGATTTTCGGTAACTGTTTCACAGCAGCCTTATACAAAAGAACAGCCTTCTGGGAAGCTGCCTTGGATGTCAAAGCAGGCCCCATATTCATCAAATACGCATAAGCAGACATCTTATGTTGATGCCATTTGATTTTTGGATAGGCGTTTCATGACAAAAATTGTGATCTTGACTCCTCATTCTTTGTATCTTTGTAAACCACGATTGTTTCATCCCCAGTTCATTCAAAATAGTATCTATAATCGAATCATGCTTTATTCTAGGAGTAGTGAAGTAACATGTACATCATGTTAATACTTTACAGATCGAGAGAACAACCGATTTTAACACTGTTTAGAAAATGTACCAACAATCAAGTAGGAAGCCGGTCGCGTTTCCCCGTTTCCCTTATTCTTTTGTCACTCAATCTATTGTTTTCCTTATTATATGGCTTTACTCATTGCAACAAACGCTGCTATTCCTTCTCTCGCCTCTCAAATGGCAAGAGCTTCACCATTGATCCTGCATTCTGTTCATCAAATGAATCATTTCAACAACTGTTCTGTACCTACAATCCAAAAAAGAAATCTTGGCATCTTAGACATTGTGATTCAGACAACAATTGGTATGATTAAGGTCTGTTTTTGTTGTAGATGCAACTGCACTAACCACTGGACTTGCTGGACTTCGCAGAATGACCGGTTTTGAGTAACCTAGACGAAGGGATGTGATTGCTAGTTGCCGCACTCAAGCTGATAAGATTGCAAATCCTGAATTCCGACGTTACTGCTACAGTAGCCATCACTTCTTTGGTTATCTGTAGATTATCTGGATTTTGGAGAATTATGTGCCGACAAGATCTGCTCTTGGTGTGGAGGCAAGAAATCAAAATGTTCGTATCATACTTACTATGACAAGTATGGTTATCCTTATCAGGACCGTTTTCCAAGGGAACACAGTCACCAAGAAGAACGAGATCATATGAATTGAATCTTGTGTGTATTTGTTTCTTTCGTTAAGAAACATGAGTTCGTTTCAAGTCTCTTTCCTTCGATTCCTTCGTTCTAGAAATCAATACAGAAATGCAGAGATACTGGCTTCTATCTTCTTCTGTGCACTAACAACAAAAGGGATCCATTCATCCGAAATCATCAACTACAAGATCAATTGTGTTCATCCATTTACAAACTGTTGACCTCTCATAATCTGTTTCGTTCCAAGTGTCGCAGTCCTCTTTCTTTTCCGGTATCTCGCTTATATTCATTGAATTCACTCCAGTGAAATGAGTGTATGGTGTTAGCCACAGTCCACTTGTCTGAATGCTCTTTTGTTGGTTCCATTGATCTGGAAACGGATATGGAGGAGGAATATAAAAATAAAAACTCATTGTTCAAGATCCTTGTGAACATGTGACTATTTATACGTTTGCTTCTCTCAAACACAATTCTAAACAACAATTACTCTGGCTTTTGCTTTTCATTTGTGGGAATGGGTCCATTACCAGTAAGCAGTTTCACAACCATCTACTAATCATCTACACCATCTACTATTCACCTGAATAATAATAAATGCAGCCATTAACAGTGACATGCCATACTTTTGCATGAACGTCAGTGGAGGAGGAACGATCACACGGGTTGCTGAATACATAGTGACTGTTGATTGAGCCCGATCTGTCAACTTCAGATTGAAGTGGTTCTTTCCAAGCGTGGTGAACTCATACTCCTCTGCATCGTTGGCAGGATTCACTCCCGCAGCAATCTATCCATCACTTCTATCAACACAATTCTACAAAGGACTCTTTAGGGAGCATAGGAATAAAATTCAACGTGATTAATGTTTCAAAGTTATCAATTTCGGAAGAATACTCCTTAATCTCACAACTTAACGAAGAAGAGGGAATCATGACAACCTGATTCGCGTCCAGACTTCGGCGGAAGGAATCCTTCTCCAGAGGATAGATATCATATTCCGTTTCGTCCGATTTCGTTACATTGTATTGGATGAGTTCTGTTTCTCCAATAACATCGCCAGAGTCGAGACTGATAGTTCTCTTCGCAATAATCCACGAACCTTCAAAGAAGGAAGCAACAGAGAACGGTTCTTCTTTTGGGGCTGCTGCTGTTGTAAGGGAAAGAATGGCCACAAGAACAACGAATGCTTTATTCATCCTTTTAAAGTACCTCTGTACAAGATGATTGTATCCTTACAAACAATTAACAGCTCATCTAAATCCTTTCAACATAGGCTGCTGGGAACCATCCAGCCTTTCCATCATCTGTGTGGCCATTACACCAACCCTCATTCTCATCAGTCACTGTCACAATCATCCCTTCTGTAATACTCATATACATACTATCATTTCCATCAGGCAAATAATCATATAACACGCGAGCAGGATACGGTTCAAATCCCGATGCTGCTGATACGTAGGTTCGAGGTACCAGGCCAATCGTTCCGTTTGATGTACGCACCCTCATCCAGTCTCCATCCCCTCCTTCCAATTCTGTCAAGATTTCTCCCTCATGGATTGTTACATCTAATTCACTACTTGCTGTATAGTCATAAAGAGCTGTTACTGTCTAGTACTTATCAGAGATTCGTACTCCTACTCCTAGCTCCACCATTTCAGGTTCGAGAATTTGTTCAGATTGTGGTTGAGGTTCTGGCTCTGGTTCTGGTTGAGATTCGGGTTCGGGTTCTGGTTGAGGTTCGGGTTCGGGTTCTGGCTCTGGTTGAGGTTGAAGTTCTGGCTCAGGCTCAGGTTCTGGCTCAGGTTGAGGTTCTGGCTCAGGTTGAGGTTCGGGTGGTTGAGGTAAAGGTTGAGGCTCTGGCTCTGGTTCAGGTTCGGGTTCTGGTTGGAGTTGAGGTTCTGGCTGAGGCTCGGGTTGAGGCTCTGGTTCTGGCTGAGGCAAAGACTTTGGTTCCGGTTGCGGCTCGGGTTCTGGGAGAGGCTGAGGCTCCGATTGACGAGCAGGTGCAGACTTCGGCCCAGATTCACGAACTGTAGAAGCATGACGAGTATTCAACAAACGGCTGATGAAGTCATCATCCTCCACTTTCTTCACAGGAGCCTTAGGAACAGGCATACGAGAACATTCAATCTTCTTCGGTTCCACAGGAGTCGGATTAGTCTTACGCTTGGGAAGAGCTGAAGGAAGAGTAGGAGGAATAGCTGAAGAGTGCTGGAGTTTTGAGATATCCACTTCTACCTCAGCCACCTTCTGTTTACGCTTCAATAGTTGATCGAGATCCGAAGCACGAT
>ERZ824480.2491-NODE-2491-length-13837-cov-5.069874_pt1 | contig 13837 bp, 11 predicted proteins | sample MGYA00519861_ERZ824480 | MGnify/ENA primary metagenome ERZ824480 (study PRJEB31778, sample SAMEA3449152) | human gut metagenome | biome: human gut; feature: human-associated habitat; material: faeces | place: United Kingdom | collected 2010/2012 ... | reverse complement strand
GAGGCTTCAAAAGATTGCCTGCGTCCATGCTGCCCTCGGTCTTGCCCGCGCCGACAATGGTGTGCAGCTCGTCGATGAAGAGGATGATCTTCCCCTCAGACTTCTTGACCTCGTTCAAAACGGCCTTCAGGCGTTCCTCGAACTCGCCGCGGTACTTCGCGCCCGCGATGAGCGCGCCCATGTCGAGCGAGAAGATGGTGCGGTCCTTCAGCCCCTCGGGCACGTCGCCGCGCACGATACGCTGAGCAAGGCCCTCGGCGATGGCGGTCTTGCCGACGCCCGGCTCGCCGATGAGCACAGGGTTGTTCTTGGTTTTACGCGACAGGATGCGGATGACGTTGCGGATCTCCGCGTCGCGGCCGATGACGGGGTCAAGCTCCTTGCTGCGGGCGCGCTCGACAAGGTCGGTGCCGTATTTCTTGAGCGCGTCGTAGGTCTCCTCGGGATTGTCCGAGGTCACGGGAGTGGTTTTGACCTTGCTCAACTCGTCGGTAAAGCGGCTGCGCGTGATGCCGTGGCTCTGGAGCAGCTGCTTGACGTCGCTCGTTCCCTCGGAGAGGATGGCGAGCATCAGGTGCTCGACGGAGATATAATCGTCGTGCAGCTTCTCGGCGGTCTTTTCGGCAAGGTTCAGAATTTTGCCGGTCTCCGGTGAGGCGTACACCTCACCGCTGCCGCCGGAGACCTTCGGCAGACGCCGGATCAGCGTGTCCAGCTCGGAGAGCAGGCCGTCGCAGTCCACGCCCATCTTGCCGAAGAGCGACGCGATGAGTCCGCCGTCCTGATCGACAAGGGCATAGAGCAGATGCTCGGGGGTCAGATACTGGTTGCCGTTTTCCTGCGCCATGCTCTGCGCGGTCTTGACGGCGTCCAGCGTTTTCTGGGTATATTTTTCAGCGTTCATATAAATTCACCTCTATTGACAAAACTGCGAATCGCTTAAATCAGAAGCCCGCGGCCCCGCAGGTCGCCGCGGTAGGCCAGCTCCACGTCCTTGGCGCTCAGATCGCCGCTCAGATAGCCCTTGAGCAGGCGGTCGAAGAGCTGCACATAGGCGCTGATGGCACCGGCGATGTCCTCCGCCGAGCGGGCGTGTCCGCGCGGCATGGCGAGCGGACGGACGAAACGCCCGTCGTAGAGCGAGCAGGCGATCGTGCCGCCGAGCGCCGGCGCGAGACAGACATTCTCGATACGCGCCCACAGACGGAAGAAGTCCGTCAGCGCGGCGATCAGCTCCGCCGACTGCGTGCGGAACACGACGTTGAGCGTGCCCAGCGTATCCTCGCCGCCGCCGAGATCGACCTCATACTTGACCGTCGGACGGTACTTGTAGGCGAGGCTCGATTTGAGCGACATGGACTGCGAGTTCGGCGCGAAAAACGGCACCAGCTCGTGCGAGGGGGAAACGAGCGCCTCGATGGCCTCGAAAATATCGTTGATGCGCCGCTCCGGCGTGGGGACAGAGACGTACTCGGACAGGATGCGGTTCACCAGCGCCGAGCGGTTCGTGCCCAGCCGGTGCGCCAGCGCGTCGACCTCCCGCACCACCTCGTCCGAGAGCGTCAGGCTGTATAGATTCTTTTTCATCATGCACCTCCTTACCGGGGTTTTCCTTGCTGTACCGTATCATAGCACAGCGAAAACTTTTGTCAATAGATTTATATAAATATTTTAGCGAATTATAGAAATGTTTACACGGAGTTCATTTTCTGCCTTCATAAAAGAGAATTCAAGATATTCAACGCCACGTCAAGATGGGCAAGGTCAATGCCGGGGTAGTTGACCACCAGCGTGTGCGGTTTTGCCGCGTCGGGTGACAGGGCAAAGTCCGAGAGGAACGAGAGGCGCACGCCGCGCCCCTCGGCGTCGGTACGCAGCACATGGTCGGTGCATTTCGTGTCGATCGTCAGAAGGAAGTGCAGCCCCGCGTCCTCACCGGACACCCGGCAGTGCTCGCCGAGCGGGCTTTGCAGAATGGTGTCGATGACCGCGTCGCGCTGCGCGCGGTAGGACTTGCGCATCCGGTTGATGTGCGCTTCAAAATACCCCTCGTCCAAAAAGCGCGCAAGCGTGTGCTGCTCCATCGCCGGCACGGTGGAGGAGTAGAAGCCGAGCTGCGCGCGGTAGCGCTCGGTCAGGCTCTTGGGCAGCACCATATAGCTGATGCGCAGCGAGGGCGCGAGCGTGCGTGAGAAGGTGTTGACGTAGATCACGCGCCCCGCGCGGTCGATGCTCTGCAGCGTGGGGATGGGGCGCAGCGTGAAGCGGAACTCGCTGTCGTAATCGTCCTCGATGATATAGCGGCCCTCCCGCGCCTCCGCCCAGCGCAGCAGGCTTTGCCGGCGGCCGATGGGTGTCACCGCGCCGGTGGGAAATTGGTGGTTCGGCGAGGTGTGCAGGATCTGTGCGCCGCTCATTTCCAGAGATCTCAGGCTCACGCCGCCCTCATCCACAAGCACGGGCGCAGTCCTTGCGCCGCCGAGCGCGTAGATGCGCGCGGCCTTGGAGTAGCCGGGGTCCTCCACGCCGTAGACGGCCTCGCGCCCGAGCAGCTGGACGATGAGGTTATAGAGGTACTCCGTGCCTGCGCCGACGACGATCTGCTCCGGCGCGGCGGAGATGCCGCGGAAGCGGTAGAGATGCTGCGCGATGGCCCTGCGCAGCGCGTCCGCGCCGTTCGGCGGCGTGGCGCGCAGCAGCGCCTCGCCCTCCTCGCTCAGCACGCGGCGCATGAGCTTTGCCCACACGGAAAAGGGAAAGTCCTCCGTCCCGCTGCCGCCGGAGCTGAGATCGAGCAGCCACGAACGCTGCGGCTGCGGCGCGCTCCGGGCCGGGGCGCGCCCGGGCGCGGCGGGGTGCCGCTCCACGTCGGCGACGTAGTAGCCGCGCTTCTCGCGTGTGTAGAGATAGCCCTCCGCCTCGAGCTGGGCATAGGCGTTCTGCACCGTGATGACCGCCGTTTGCAGATGGCTTGCAAGTGAGCGCTTGCTCGGCAGCTTTTCGCCCGCCGTCAGGCGGCCCGCGAGAATGTCCTCACGGATGCAGCGGTAAAGATAATCGTAGCGCGCGAGCTTGCCGCGCCGGTCAAGATCGTAGGTGAGCATGGGCGTCTCCAATCTGGTTCTATGAAAATATATTGATTTGATGCTTTTATTAAGTCCAATTCTGATTAAAATACAGACCAAGCAGAAATGCAAGACTTTTTTGGAGATGATTTTCATGACGGATATGAAATTGCGTAAGCTGGTCCTCGCGGCGCTGTTCGCCGCCCTCTGCACCGTGATGACGATGGTCGTTCAGGTGCCCTCGCCCATGCAGGGCTACGTCAACCTCGGCGACTGCGCCGTGCTGCTCTCGGCGTGGGTGCTGGGGCCGTGGTACGGCGGCGCGGCGGCGGGCCTCGGCTCGATGCTCGCCGATCTGCTGAGCTATCCGCACTATGCCCCCGGCACGCTCGTCATCAAGTTCACGATGGCGGTCGCCGCGGCGTATATTTTTGAGGCCATGCGGGAGCGCAGCGGCAAGCTGGCGGCGCAGCTCATCGGCGGCGCGGCGGCGGAGATCATCATGGTCCTCGGCTACTTCGGCTATGCGAGCCTGTGGCTCGGCAAGGGTCTGGCCGCGGCGGCGTCCATTCCCGGCAACCTTGTGCAGGGCGTGTTCGGCATTGCCGCCGGCATCGCGGTCTACGCGGTGCTCGACCGCAGCCACGTTCTCGCCCGCGCCTGATTTTGGATTGCATTGCGCCCTTGTTCATGGTATCCTGTTGAGGAAACATAAATCCCCTTGCAGGAGGTCCGCCATGAAGATCAAGGTCGTGGATATGCCCTACGAGCAGGCGCTTGCGCAGCCGAGAGAAAAGCACACGCCGCCGCGCCGTCCGTCCATGCTGTTCCGCGCGCTCCTGCGCGCGCTGTCCGCGCCTGACCTGCGCGCGACGCATTTTCGCTGTGACCGCGTGGGCATGGAGCGGCTCGGCCCCGACGAGCCCTGTCTCGTTCTGATGAATCACTCCTGCTTTCTGGACCTGAAGATCGCTGCGGCGGTGCTCTATCCGCGCCCCTTCAACATCGTCTGCACGTCGGACGGCTTTGTGGGCAAGGCGGGACTGATGCGCGCACTCGGCTGCATCCCCACGCGGAAGTTTCAGCCGGACACCGCGCTCGTGCGCGATATGCTCTACGCGGTGAAGAAGCTCAAAAGCTCCATCCTCCTCTATCCCGAGGCGAGCTACAGCTTCGACGGCACGGCCACGCCGCTGCCGGAGAGCCTCGGCAAGTGTGTCAAGGCGCTCGGCGTGCCGGTCGTGCTGCTGCGTACCTGCGGCGCGTTCGCGCGCGACCCGCTCTACAACGGACTGCAGAACCGCAGGGTCAATGTCTCCGCGGAACTGCGCTATCTGCTCTCGCCCGAGGAGGCCGCGGAGAAGAGCGCGGACGAGATCAACGCGCTGCTCGCGGATGAATTTTCCTTTGATAACTTCCGCTGGCAGCAGGAAAATGGCGTCGTCGTGAACGAGCCGTTCCGCGCCGACGGTCTCAACCGCGTGCTCTACAAATGCCCGCACTGCGGCACCGAGGGCGAAACGGAGGGCCGCGGCACGGAGCTTATCTGCCGCGACTGCGGCGTGCGCTACCGCCTGACGGAGCTGGGCGCGCTGGAATGCGAAAACGCCGAGGCGAAATTCACCCATGTTCCCGACTGGTATGCGTGGGAACGCGCGTGCGTGCGCGAGGAGCTGGAGCAGGGCAGCTATCTGCTCGACGCTCCGGTGAGCATCTGCGTGATGGTCAACTTCCGGCAGATCTGCCGCGTCGGCGAGGGTCGCCTGCGCCACGATGCGAACGGCTTCCGCCTCACGGGCTGCGGCGGAAAATTGGACTTCACGCAGAAGCCCGAGACCAGCTACAGTCTCTACGCTGACTACTTCTGGTATGAGCTGGGCGACATGATCTGCATCGGCGACCGCGACGTGCTCTACTACTGCTTCCCGCAGGGGAATGGCGATGTGGTCGCCAAGACGCGGCTCGCCGCCGAGGAGCTCTACAAGCTCAAACGCGCCGAAAGGGCCGCGAAAAACGGCTGATGCAACCGTCCGTTGCGCAAATCCCGAGAGCTTTTCTTGCCTGCCACCGCAGAATGCGCTACGATGGGGACAGAAAACAGAAAGGAGAGCGGCGGTGAGCTTTCAGGAAAATCTGATCCGTGCGCGCAAGGCGCGCGGTATGACGCAGGAGGAGCTGGCGGCAAGGCTGAGCATCTCGCGGCAGGCGGTGAGCAAGTGGGAGACAGGGGAATCGCTCCCCGACCTCTATAAGCTCGCGGCGCTCGCCGACGAGCTGGGCGTGAGCACGGACGAGCTGTGTGGCCGCGAAGCGGCTTTATGCGGTGAGGTACCTGCGACAGCTTCGGCGGAGGAGACTGCCGAGCGAGAGGCCTTTGCAGAGGAGCTCCGGAGGATCGCAAAGCAGAACAGATCTCTGCGCTGCGTCGTAGGCATACTGGTGCTGATTTGCGGCGTGCTGACCATGCTGTCGGGATACCGTTCACTCCAAAACAGCAAGGCACCGAGCAATGAAATAACGACGCCCGCACCCCTGCCGGACACGATCACCATCAGCGGTCTGACGCTCGACATCGATGGTATTGCGTTGGTATTCCGCTTCGTCCCCAGCGTCAGCGGCGAGGGCTACGAGTGGTCGGCGAGCTGCGCGCCGGACAACAACGGTCTGATCTCCGTTGAAACGACGACGGACGGCGGCATCTGCACCGTGCGGCTTTTGAATGTTCCGCGGTACGGCGGCGTTACGCTTTCTGCCACCGTGACGAACGGGGCGGAGAGCCGTAGCATCTGCCTTGCCACAGACATCCGCGTCGGGGAAAACAGCATCTCCTGGGACCCACAGGTGTAACGCCCCGACAGACAATCAAACAGACCATGCCGGACGGCTGCCCTTCGGGGCAGCTGTTTTTTGGCTCCGCACCACCGCACGGCCTCGCGCATACCCTGACAAAGGGAGAGGAAGTGGCCCCGATGCGGATGACACTTGACGCGCTGCCGGTCGGCGCGAGCGCCGTAGTGACGGCGCTGCGCTCCACCGGTGCACAGCGCCGCCGGATGCTCGACCTCGGCTTCGTGCCGGGCTCGTGCGTCCGCGCCCTGCACGTTTCCCCGTGGAGCGACCCGGTCGCCTACGGTGTGCGCGGCGCGGTCATCGCGCTGCGGCGCGAGGACGCGGGCGGCGTGCAGATCGAAATGCTTTGATTTTTCAGGAGGGATCGCCCCATGCCGAACGAGGCGCATATCATTGCTCTGGCGGGAAACCCGAACGTGGGAAAATCCACCGTGTTCAACGCCCTCACCGGGCTGCGGCAACACACGGGCAACTGGCCGGGGAAAACCGTCGCCGCGGCGCGCGGCGATCTTACATACGGCGGCGAGCATTTCACGCTCGTCGATCTGCCGGGGACGTACTCGCTGTTCCCCAACTCCGCCGAGGAGGAGATCGCGCGGGACTATCTCTGCTCCGGCGAAGCGGAGGCCGTGCTCATTTTGGCGGATGCGACCTGTCTGGAGCGCAGCCTGAACCTCGTGCTGCAAACGCTCGAGGCGGCGGACATTCCCGCGGTCGTGTGCGTGAATCTTTTGGACGAAGCGGCAAAGAAGGGCATCGCGCTCGACCTGCCCGCGCTCTCCCGCGCGCTCGGCGTACCGGTCGTCGGCACGGCGGCAAGCCGCGGAGAGGGGCTGGACGAACTGCGCGCGGCGCTGGCCGCCGCCGTCCGCGAAAAGCCGCGGCAGAGAGAGACGGCGGTCGAATATCCCCGCGCGGTCGAGCGCGCGGTGCGCGTGCTGGAGCCGGCGCTCGCGCCGTTCGCGCGGGAGCAGAGCCGCTTCTACGCGCTGCGGCTGCTGGAGGACGACGCTCTGTTCTTCACCCGCTTCGGCGCCGATCTGCCCGCTTTGGCGGCGGAGCGCATCGGGGAGGTCTGCGTCCGCGCCCGCGCCGAGCTGGGGGAGCTGACCGGCGACGCCCTGCGCGACGCGCTGGTGGGTGCGCTCTCCGCCCACGCTACGGCGCTGGTGCGGCTGTGCGAGCGGCGGGACGAGACCGCCGCGCAGCGGCGTGACCGGCGGCTCGACCGCCTGCTTACCTCCCGCGCGACGGGCATCCCCGTAATGCTTGCGCTCTTCGGGACGATCTTATGGCTGACGGTCGAGGGCGCGAATGTGCCGTCACAGCTGCTCTCACGGGCGCTGTTTTCGGCGCAGGAGCCGCTGCGGGAGCTTCTCGCCTTCCTGCCGCCGTTCTGGCGCGGCGCGCTGGTGGACGGAATGTACCGCACGCTTGCGTGGGTCGTATCGGTAATGCTGCCGCCGATGGCGATCTTCTTCCCGCTCTTTACGCTGCTCGAGGACGTGGGCTATCTGCCGCGCGTGGCGTTCGTGCTCGACCGCTGCTTCGCCCGCGCCGGGGCGCACGGGCGGCAGAGCCTGACGATGTGCATGGGTCTCGGCTGCAACGCCTGCGGCGTGACGGGCTGCCGCATCATCGACTCGCCGCGCGAGCGGCTCATCGCGATGCTGACGAACAGCCTTGTGCCGTGCAACGGGCGCTTTCCGCTGCTCATCACGCTTTTGACCGCGTTCCTTTCCGGAGAAGCCATGCTCGGTGCAAGCGCAGGACTGCTCGCGTCGCTGGTGCTCTCCGTGTGCGTGACGCTGCTCGTCTCACGCCTGCTGTCTGCCACGCTGCTGCGGGGAGAAAGCTCCGCCTTCTCCCTCGAGCTGCCGCCCTACCGCCGTCCGCGCGTGGGGCAGGTGCTGGTGCGCTCTCTTCTGGATCGGACGGTCTTCGTCCTCGGCCGCGCGGTGACGGTCGCCGCGCCCGCGGGCCTGCTCATCTATCTGCTGGGAAACTGCACCGTGGGAGATACCACGCTGCTCGCGCACGGCGCGGCGGCGCTCGATCCGCTGGGGCGCGCGCTGGGGCTGGACGGCATGATCCTGCTCGCCTTCCTGCTCGGCTTTCCGGCGAATGAGATCGTGCTGCCGATCCTGCTCATGGGCTACTCCTCGGCGGGAACGCTGGTGGACGGCGCGTCGCTCGCGGAGCTCAAGACCATGCTGCTGGCGAACGGCTGGACGGGAACGACCGCGCTGTGTATGCTGCTCTTCTCACTGTTTCACTTCCCCTGCGGCACGACCACGCTCACGCTCGCGCGGGAATCGAAGAGCCTGAAATGGACGCTCGTCGGCGTCGCGCTGCCAACGGCGGTGGGCATGACGGTCTGCTTTGCCGTGCATCTGGCGGTGACGTGGCTGAAAATATGAATACAAAATGTATTATCGCTTACAAATTATACGGTTTGTCGCCAAAAATCGACAAAAAGAGACGCGAGCCGTCGGCTCGCGTCTCTTTTCTCTTATGCGGTCACGGCTCGCGGACGGCGCCGCCGGAGATGGTGACCTTGCCGTTTTCGGCGGTCAGACCCGCTTCTCCGCCGGGAACGATGACGGTGCCGCCGGTGATGACGATGTCACCCTCACCGAGCCACAGCCCGTGCTCAAATGAGACGGTGCCGCCGGAGATATGCACCTCGCCGCGGTCGATGCTCGCGTCGCCCGCAAGCGTCAGCTCGCCGCCGGTGACGGTGAGCGCGGCATTTTGCAGCCAGAATTCACCGCCCACCGTTAGGCTGCCGCTCTCCACGAGCAGCGTGCCCTTCTCCTCGGCATTGCTGCCCATGTGCAGCGCGCCGCAGCGGACGTCCGTGCCGTCCCGCACGACGAGGAGGGGCGCACGGACGCTGCCCCAGCTCCACACGCTCAGCTCGCCTGCGGCGAGCGAACCGCCGCCCGTGAAGAGCAGACCCGTTCCGCCGAGAGTCCCGTCGACTGTGTTTTCACCGAGGACACGCAGGTGCGCTCCGCCCCACGGCAGCAGCTCGGGCGCGTGAGTGTTCTCCAGCGTCAGCGTACCGGCGAACCAGTCGTTTTCATAAGGGTTTTCGGCGTTCAGCGCATCCCACACCGCGCTGGGGACCGTGCCCGCCCAATCCGGGCTGTAGTCCGTCGGGTAATAGCCCGCGCCATAAACGCCGCGATAGACGGAGCCATCCGCGCCATCCCACAGGACGGCGCCATAGTCGTTGACCGCCGCGCCGGAAAAGCTCTGTGCGGAAAAAACGCCCGCGCCGCCCTCGACGGTCGAGCCCTCGGCAAGGCCGCCCGCAAGGTGCGCCGTGCCGCCGGAGAGGATGAATTCCGCCTTCTGCTCTGCCGCGCCGAGGAGCGTCGTACCGTCGCGGAACACCGCGCGCTTCAGCTCCTGCACGGAGCCCTGCACGCTGAGCGTGCCGCCGGCGTTGACGAGCATACCGTTGCTGAGCCAAAGCATATCGGTGCAGAGTGTGCCGCCGAGCACGGCGAGCGCGGGCACGTCGACCGTGTTCGGAGCGGTGAGACGAATGTCGTCGCAGCGCAGCGTCACATCGCCGTCAAGCACCAGTGAGGGGATGGGGAGATCCCCGCCGCCGCAGTCGAGGGCTGCGGCATTTAAGACCGTCAGCGTACCGCCGCCGGTGACAAGCACGCAGTCAAAGCCCTCGAAGCAGGCGTACTCCGTGCCGCCGCCGTCCACGGTGCAGTCGCCGGAGATGTTCAGACGGAGGATGCCGCCGTCCGGCGCGGTGAGGTTCGGGAGGGTGCAGTCTGCTGCGGAGACGGTGAAGGCGTGGTACAGCTCGCCGTTCCACGCGAGCTGACCGTAGGAGCCCTCCTGCTTCGCCCTGCCACCGGAGAAATCGGCAAGCGTGACGCCCTCATCGGCAAGCTTGCCCTCCTGAATGAGATCGGTGTACGTTCCGTCCGGCAGGCGGACGGCGAGGTAATCGCACGCGCCCTCGTCGGCACGGGAGGCAAGCGGAAGCTTGCTGTTCTTGTCCGCCGCACCGGAGGTCTCGGCAAGGTCGAACCACAGGCGGCAGACCTCGGGCAGATCCTCGGCGCGCAGCCCCTCCTCGACCAGGATCTCGTCGTTCGGCGTCGGCAGTGTCACGGCGTCGCCCGGCGTAGCGGGCGTGCCGCAGGCGGTGAGCAGGAGCAGCAGGGACAGGAGCAGCGCGGACAGCTTTTTCATAGCGGCGTCCTCCAAAATGCGTTTTCGGGGCGATCCTTATTTCATCAGCTCTGCGACCAGATCGGTGTATTCGCTCGGGTCCTCAAGCGGCAGGCCCGCGATGAGCAGCGCCTGATCGTAGAGGATCTTCGCGTACAGCTCCGCCTTGGCGCGGTCGGAGGTCATGGCGGCCTCCATCGCCTGCACGGCGGGATGGTCGGTGTTCAGCTCCAGAATGCGGTCGGCCTTGACGGGCGTGGGCATCTGGAAGTTTTTGAAGTATTTCTCCATCTCGAAGCTCAGGCCCTCGCCCGCGGTCATACAGACCGGATGCGTCTTGAGGCGGCGGGAAGCGCGGGCCTCCTTGATCTTATCGCCGAGCGTCTCTTTGACGAACTGCATCAGCTCCGGCTTTTCGTCGAGGACCTTTTCCTCCTCGTCGCCGAGGTCCAGCTCGCCGTCGACGATGGAGCGGAACTCCTTGTCGGCATACTTGCCCAGCATTTGCAGAACAAATTCGTCCGTTTCACCGGTGAGGTAGAGGATCTCATAGTTCTTGTCCTTCAGCAGCTCGGTCTGCGGCAGGTGGTCAATGGCGGAGACGTTCTCGCCCGCGGCGTAGTAGATATACTTCTGGCTCTCTGCCATGCGGTCGACATACTCGCGCAGGGTGGCGAGCTTTTTCTCCGTCGAGGAATAGAACAGCAGCAGGTCCTGCAGCGCCTCCTTGCGGCTCAGCCCGTCCGGCCCGGCAATGCCGAAGCCGATGGCGCGGCCGAAGTTCTCGTAGAATTTTTCGTAGCCCTCGCGGTCGTCGCGCAGCAGCTTTTCGAGGTCGGCGCGGAGCTTCTTCTCCAGGCTGTTCCCGATGACCTTGAGCTGACGGTCGTGCTGCAGCAGCTCGCGCGAGATGTTCAGGCTCAGGTCGGGGGAGTCCACCACGCCGCGCACGAAGCGCAGATAATCCGGCAGCAGCGCGTCGCAGTGATCCATGATCATCACGCCCGCGGAGTAGAGCTGCAAGCCCTTTTCATAGCCCTCGCTGTAGAAGTCCATCGGCCGCTGCGAGGGAATGAACAGCAGCGCCTTATAGGTCACGGCACCCTCGACGCTCGCGGTGATGACGCGCTGCGGCTTGTCGAAGGCATGGGCGATGGACTGGTAGAACTTCTCGTACTCCTCGTCCGTCACCTCGCCGCGCGGACGCTGCCAGAGCGGCACCATGGAGTTGACCGTCGTCATCTCGTCCACATACTCGTACTCGGGCTTTTCGGGGTCGCTGCCCTCCTTGACCCTGCGCGTCGGGCGCAGCATACGGATGGGGTAGCGGATGTAGTCGGAATATTTTTTCACCAGCTCATAGAGCCGATAGCCGTCGAGGTACTCGGAATATTTCTCCTCGTCCGTGTCCGCCTTGAGGTGCATGATGACGTCGGTGCCGACGCTGTCCTTCTCACATTCGGCGACGGTGTAGCCGTCCGCGCCGGAGGACTGCCAGCGGTAGGCGGTCTCCGCGCCGTATTTCTTCGTGACGACCGTGATCTCGTCCGCGACCATGAACGCGGAGTAGAAGCCCACGCCGAACTGACCGATGATGTCGATGTCCTCCTTCTGCTCGGCCTCCTGACGGAATTTGTACGAGCCGGACGAGGCGATGACGCCGAGGTTGTTCTCCAGCTCGTCCTTGTCCATGCCGATGCCGTTGTCGCTCACGGTCAGCGTGCGTGCGTCCTTATCTGCGGTGATCTCGATTTTGAAATCGCCGCGGTCAAGGCCGACCTTATCGTCGGTCAGCGAGAGGTAGCAGAGCTTGTCGATGGCGTCGCTCGCGTTGGAGATGATCTCGCGCAGGAAGATCTCCTTGTGGGTGTAGATGGAGTTGATCATCAGGTCGAGCAGACGCTTGGATTCTGCCTTGAATTGTTTCTTTGCCATAATAGGGGCATCTCCTTTGGTGATATATTTGTGCTGATTATAGCACAGAACCGCAAGGGTTTGTTATCTATTTTTGAATTTTTTCGTTTCGGTTGCACGGATGTGTGCCCCGCGCCGGTCCGGCGGCACAAAAAGGGAAGGAGGTGAGGACATGAAGAAAGCGGAACCGCAGGTGCCGTTTGTGCCGTACCGGTCGGATGACCGCGCGCCCCACGAGCGCGTGCTGGAGCTGAACCGAAACGACCAGATGGTCGATGTGCTGTCCTTTGAGGGATGGCTGGAGCCGGGAACCTACAACGTCAAGAGCATGAAGAGCGCTTCGGAAATCCTCAAGGCCATGGTCGATAAGCGTATCGCCAAGTTGGATGAATTGGGCGTGCCGGCCGGCAGTGACCGCGAACGGGTGATGATCATCGCCTCTATCGCCGAGGCCGAGGTCAACAAAGCCGATTACTACGGCAAAGTGACGCGAGTCATCGAGAACCGTTTGGAGCAGGGCATGTCGTTGGGCATGGATTCCACCGTGGCCTATGGCAATAACGTCAAGCCCGCGCAGGTGACCACCGAGATGACCCAAGACGAGTCCAACCCGTACAACACGTACAAGATCTCCGGCCTGCCGCCTACGCCGATCAGCAATCCCGGCGATAACGCCATTCAAGCGGCACTGCACCCCGAAGGCGGCAATTGGCTGTACTTCTGCACGGTCAATCTGGACACCGGCGAAACCAAGTTCGCCGCAACCGCCGATGAACATGACCAGAACGTGGCCGAACTACGCAAGTGGCAAGCCGAAAACCAGTAGTCATCCCGTTAGCTTCCTTCGCTTGGGGAAGCTGATCGGACGTTGGTCTCTTCATTGGCTCCCTCGCCGAGGGGAGCTGTCCGCAAAAAAGCGGACTGAGGGGAGCACTGCAGGGAATGTAACGCTCAACTTAAGCCCGGGGCTCCCGCGAAGCGGATGGGGGTGGTCCCACCGACTCAACTGACATCGCCGAAAATGGATCGGAGGTGCGCTCATGAGACTGGGATCCATCATCTCGGAGACGCTGCGCAACATCGCCTCGGGCACCGCGCATGCTCTCACCATGTTCCTCGCCGTGCTGTTCGCCGGCACCCTGCTCGGAGGATACGAGGCGATGTCGGTCATGGGGTTGGAAACCGAAGCCGCGGTGCGCATCCGCGCATTCGCCGACGTGAAAACCGTGGTCGGCGGCAATGTCGACGGACTCGCCTGCGACCGGCTCTCCGACCATGGCGACCCGTCGTTCATTCCCGGGGCGATGCGGTCCGGCCCGCAGGTCGTGCCGCTGGCAACGAAAGGCATCGAACTGTCATCATATGAGGTGACCGCGGGCATGATGCGGCTCATCACCGCCGGAGACCCGCAGGAGGTTCCGGACTCGTCCGGCGTGTGGGTGTCATCCGACGTCTCCCATGATTTCGGTCTCGTCAAGGGCAGCCGCATGCAGACGAATCATGGCACGGTCACCGTGGCGGGCGTGTTCGATTGGCCGAATGACGGCAGGGACATGCGTTCGCCTATGCGATGATCGCACCGGCGGCATCGAGCGGCGGCGTGTTCCAGGAATGCTGGGCAAAGCAGTGGCCGCAAAGCGACCAGATGGACGAGCTGCTGCTGTCCACCGCCACGAAGAACCCGAAATCGGAGATGCGTCCCGGTGTGACCGCTCTTAACAAGGGGGTCGATGCGCATTATGACGCGCAGAAGGGCTATCTGACCCGTGTGACCCGTTGGATGCCGTATCTTGGACTGGCGG
>ERZ824480.2488-NODE-2488-length-13855-cov-4.145652_pt1 | contig 13855 bp, 10 predicted proteins | sample MGYA00519861_ERZ824480 | MGnify/ENA primary metagenome ERZ824480 (study PRJEB31778, sample SAMEA3449152) | human gut metagenome | biome: human gut; feature: human-associated habitat; material: faeces | place: United Kingdom | collected 2010/2012 ... | reverse complement strand
CATTGCGCATCGTCTGTCTACGATCCGCAACTGCGATAAGATTATGTATATCGATAACGGCGGTATTATGGAGAGCGGAACACATGATGAGCTGATGGCAAAGAAAGGCCATTATTATAAACTGTATACAGCACAGCTTGATGAAGTACAGAAAGCGGGCTGATCAAAAAAAGATCATAAAAAAGATTATAAAAAAGGCTTCTGCCAGCGGATAAAAATCCGTGGCAGAAGCCTTTTGCCGTTTCTTGTTCGTGTCGCTTTTTGCGCGTGTCGCCGAAGCGACCCGCCGCAGGCGGAAAATTCGGCAAAGCAGGAGTTCTTCTTATTTTCCGGAGAAGTATTTCTCTTTGATGATCTCAACCGGCATATCCTCGCCAGTCCACAGTTTGAAGGAAGCAGCTCCCTGGTATAACAGCATGTACATACCGTTTCCGGTCTTGCATCCAGCCTCTTTTGCCTCACGCAGCAGGCGGGTTTCCTGCGGATTGTAGATCACATCGAAAACGAAGAGGTCTTTGTGGAACATCGTTGTGTCGGTGATGATGGTGTTCTCGGTTTTTGGAGCCATTCCGACGGAAGTTCCGTTGACAAGAATGGCGCTGTCTGCGATGGATGCGCGAAGGACTTCCGGATCGGAGAAGTCGTGCAGGGTAACCTTGCAGGAAGTACGCTCATTGAGTTTTGCAACGATTTCCTCGGCTCTTCCGAAGAAATTGTCTCTGACGTTGAATACATTGATCTCAGCTACGCCGTCGAGGGCTGCCTGTACCAGGATTGCAGTAGCAGCGCCGCCGGCACCGAGCAGAGTCATCTTTTTGCCGATGATGTCTACGCCGTTTTCTGCAACTGCTCTCATGAAGCCGACACCGTCGGTGGTGTAAGCGGTGAGAACGCCGTTGTCGTTGACGATGGTATTACATGCGCCGGAGATCTCCGAAGCAGGAGAAACCTTGTCTGCCAATTTGCACATGATATTTTTGCCAGGCATGGTGATGTTCCAGCCTCTTGCACCCATGGTGCGGAGTCCTTCGACTGCCTGCGGCATTTTGTCTTCCGGTACATCAAAGGCAAGGTAGCTATAATCAAGGCCGAGCTGGTCGCATGCTTCGTTGTGCATTTCCGGAGAAACACTGTGTGCAACCGGGCTTCCGAGTAAACATAATAATCCGGTGTGTCCTGTGATGTGTTTTGACATAATTTGAAATCCTCTCTCTCCTCGTATTTCCGCATGATGATAAATCGTGCTGTAGCACTTTAAACTGCTACTATATGAAGTGAATTATACTCCAGATGCCGAAAGAAAGCAAGAAAAAAAGAGGAAATGACGCAAAGTTCATTTCCTCTTTTCGTGTTGGTTTTTGATTAAGGTTTAAGATGGAAAAGATTCGCCCGGAAATCAGATTCCAAGTTTCTCTTTCATGTAGTCAACCGGAGTATCTTTTCCGGTGTACAGCTTGATTGCGATGAGTGCCTGGAACAGCATCATGCCCATGCCGTTGAATACTTTCTCACATCCTGCTTCTTTTGCCTGTTTCATCATAACGGTTTCGCGCGGAGCGTAAACGGTATCCGTTACGATGAGATCTTTTTTAAAGAAGGAAGGATCAGGAATGTTGGAAAGGTCTTCGAGTGGATGCATTCCTACGCCGGTAGCATCGCAGAACAGGTCAGCTGCGTGCATTTTTTCTTTCAGGAGATCTTTGTCTGCCAGGTCGTTCATGGTAGCCTTGCAGTTGGTGTTCTTATTGATCAGATCAACAATTTCCTCTCCACGGCTGTAGAATTTGTCTTTGATGTTGAAGATTTCAATTTCTGCAACTCCATCCAGAGCACCGCGCACTGCAATTGCAGTAGCAGCACCGCCGGTTCCGATCAGGACCATCTTCATTCCCTTGAAATCGATGCCCTCTTCGGTCAGTGCCTGCCAGTATCCCATACCATCGGTGTTGTAGCCTTTCAGTTTTCCGGTTACCTGACCGTTTTCGTCGCGGAGGTTGACTACGGTATTGATAGCGCCGCATAACTTAGCTGCTTCATCTACTTCGTCCAGATATTTGTGGACAACAGTTTTGTTTGGCATGGAAATATTGGAACCGAGCATTTTCAGCGCGCGGATACTCTGCACAGCATCTTTTAAAGAATCGTTATCAACTTCGAAAGCAAGCTGAATGACGTCATCTCCGTTTTTGTCGTATGCAAGGTTGTGGGTTGTCGGAGACTGGGTGTGACGGATCGGGTAAGCCATTAATCCAACTAATTCGGTATGTCCTGTAATATTTGGCATGATATTTTCCTCTTTTCTGTTTTTTATATTGTGTAAGAAAGTGATTCAGTGATTACTCAAGCGGCTCCAGATGCAGGTAGCCCTGGGACTCCAGTACATTCAGGATCGCGCGGCCTTCCATGGTACCTTCCATGATGCGGCGTGCGCGGACGGAATCGCCGATGGTATAAATATAAGTATGGGTATCAGCGAATGCTTCCTGAAGCTCCGGCAGAATCGGGTTATTGGAGCGCATTCCAAGACAGTTGAATCCGTAATCGAAGGTGAGATCCTGGATGGTTCCGTCCGGAAGCTTTACAGTGAATGCGTTTTCTTTTACTTCCTGAAGAGCAGTGTTGACATATTCTTTTACACCGTATTTGTCGTGTGTCTCACGCATGGAGCATTTGGTGATCGGGTCTGCAAGCATACCGATCTGCGGCAGCATATCGATGATGGTACACTCGGCGCCTCTCGGTGCAAAGTATTCAATAACGTCAAGTCCTACGGAACCGCCGCCGACTACAACGACTTTCTTGCTCTGACAGGCTTCTTCCGGATATTTTCCGGCGTTTACATTGTTGATCATACCAAAGATGGTATTTACGTTTCCGGCATCGATGTTCTCTTTCAGGCCTTTGATCGGCGGAACAAGCGGAACGGAACCGGTGGAGTTTACAATGATGTCCGGTTTGAACTGTTTGATCTTATCCACCGTAGCTTCGGTGTTGAGGAAAATATACAGGTTTTTCAGTCTTGCAGCTCTTGCCTCAAGGTATTTCGGGAAATCTTTCATACGGGTCTTGCTTGGAAGATCGGAGATGAAAGTGGAAAGACCGCCGATGTGATCGTTTTTCTCAAGTACGAAAACGTTGCATCCGACTTCTGCTGCGGTGCAGGCTGCTTCCATACCGGCAGTACCGGCGCCGACAACAACAACGTTACAGTTTTTATTTACTTTCAGTGCTTTGTAAATATCGCCTTCCGGAACAGCCGGGTTTACGGTACAACGGATCGGGCGGTTGACGCCGATACGGTTTCCGGCACATCCAACGTTACAGGAGATACATTTCCGAAGAAGATCTTCCTCGCCGTTCTCAACTTTTTTCACCCAGTTCGGCTCAGCGATCAGGCCGCGTCCCATTCCGACGATATCTACATCGCCGCTCTCGAGAACTTTTTCAACGACCTTCGGGTCACGGTAGTTACCAGCATTGATCACAGGCTTTTTGAATTTATCTTTTACGGCTCTTGCCATGTAGGAACGCCATCCGTCCGGCAGGAAGTTGGAATCGATCTGATACTGCAGGGATGGGTTGAGGCCGCAGGATACGTCGTACATATCTACGAATTCATCCAGGTACTTCAGGTATTCCAGGGTATCTTCCAGGGTGTTTCCACCTGGAACACGCTCCTCGGCAGAGATACGAACGATGATCGGAAACCACGGTCCGACGTTTTTGCGTACTTCTTCGAGTACCATGCGCGGGAAGCGCAGACGGTTTTCTACGGAACCACCGAATTCATCGGTTCTTTTATTGTAATACGGGGAGATGAACTGGCTCATCAGGTAGGAGTGGCCGCAGTGGATTTCAATGGCATCAAAGCCGATGGCCTGCACACGTTTTGCAGCCTCGCCGTATTTTTTCACGGTTGTCATGATTTCTTCTTTTGTCATCGGGCGAGGGGTTTCTCCGCCGGCTTTTGTCGGGATGTTGGAAGAAGAAACGGTTTCCATACCGGTTCTTGCGGAAGATGCGGAAGCTCCGGCGTGGTTGATCTGAATTGCTACGGTGGCACCGTTTTTATGAAGATTTTCGACTAACTGATAGTAGCGCGGCATAAAGCTGTCGTGGTCGATACGGATCTGGCTGGTTCCGTTGGAACCGACCGGGTACTCGATGTTGGCGTTCTCCAGAATAATAAGACCAACGCCGCCTTTTGCGCGGAGAGAGTAATAATTCATATGACGGTTACTCATCTCACCGCTTGTCTCACCGTAGTTGGTTCCCATCGGGGTCATTGCAATACGGTTTTTAATCGTTGTTCGTTTGATGGTAATTGGTTCAAAAATTTTTGGGTAAGCACTCTTCATGAAAATTTCTCCTTATTCATTACATGAGCGGTAATCCTCTGTTTGTGACAAATCCATCATAACTCTTTCGACTAAAAATTAACAATATCTTTCAGATAAACTTTTGATACGTTTTCGCTATCGTTTCTGGACTCTTCGATAATGTCAGCGTGCTGTTTCATGTATTCGGTAAACCGTTCGACAGCCGGAAGCCGGTAGCGGTTCTTCATCCAGAACATAAAAGTCTGATGATAAATCTCGAGACCTTTCAGTGTATGGATGCGGCTACCGTCTGCCTGTTCCAGAATATCGGTTCGCGGCATGAGCGCGATGCCGAAGTTTTCGCGTACCAGTGCCACAATCGAATATTCATCCGGGCATTCCATGATAATATTGGGATGAAGCTGATATTTGCGGTAGAGATGACCGGTGTAGGCCCCCATCCAGGATGCGCGGTCGTAGCCGATCACCGGATAACGGGTAAGCTTTACAAGCGGAACCTCCGGTTCGTCGGCAATCGGATGCTGTTCCGGGGACACGATGACAAGCGGCTGCTGGATCAACGGAAAAAACTCCATGTCGTCGCGCTTTAAAAAGCCGCCAAACCCAAGATCGAGTTCGCCGGATTTCACCTTCTGTGCAATGGCCGGGGTATGGTTCTGCCAAAAGCTAAAGGCAACATTTTTGTTTTCTTCTTGGTCCAGAAAGGTGCGGACATTGTGCGGAATATAATGTCCGGCAAGTGGAAAAATATAACCGATGTTGATTTTTCCGCCACCGGAGGCGAGTTCTTTCATCTTGCCTGCCGCAATGTCACAGTCGCCTGCGATCCGGTCTGCATGCTCCAGGAAAAGACGGCCGGCATTGGTAAGGACAACACCGCGCCCTTTCTTTTCAAACAGCGTGATTCCAAGCTCACTTTCAAGGGCGGCCATCGAACGGCTCAGGGATGGCTGGGAAATATAAAGCTCCTCTGCCGCCTGGTGATAATTTTCCAGCCGGGCGACCTTTCGGAAATAGAGAATCTGATTCAGTGTCATGTGGTTTTTCCTCCTGAAAAAATGGTTCCGTAAGAAAGTCTTTGCTTCCTCTTATTATGATAACTCAAGTATACCATATCAATGCATTCAATGCATTGATTTTTTCCTTTAAAAGCATTAGACCGCACACACTTTCACTGTTAAAATAAAGGCAAATGTTATTTTTTTAACATTCACGAAACTGGTAATCTGTTGTTTGTGACAAAACAAAATGATGAACCGAACAGAGGAAAAAGACAATTTGACCTCAACACATGATCTATTTAAAAAGGAGAGAAACCATGAACAAGAAATACCTGCCAAGTGCATTAATTTTGTACTTGAACTACTTTATCCACGGTGTTGGATGCTCTATTCTGGGCCAGGCAGTCATCAAAGAGGCTCTGGCAGCAGCATGGGGAGTGGAAGCAATGGCAATTACCGCAATTTCCGCAGCACTCGGTCTTGGCCGTCTGATCGCACTGCCATTTGCAGGTCCTCTGTCCGACAAGCTCGGACGTCGCATTTCCACCGCAATCGGAAGTGCTTCTTATGCAATTTATCTGATCGGCCTTGCCCTTGCATTTAATGCAGGAACACACGGTGGTTATACCATCGCTTACGTATGCGCCATTATCGGCGGTATCGCAAACTCCTTTCTGGATACCGGTATTTACCCGGCAGTATCCGAGATTATTTACAAAGCTCCTGGCGTTGCTACCATGGGAATCAAATTCTTCATCGCAATCGCTCAGATGCTGCTTCCATTTGTTCTTGGTGTAGCTGTTACTTCTACAGCAGCAGGCCTTACCTCCTACAATCCGTTATTCTACGGATGCGGAATTGCTTATATCGTACTTTTTGTACTGGTATTCCTGTTCCCGCTGCCAGACGCTGACCAGAAAGCATCCGGCAAAAAAGAGGGCCTGATCGACAGTCTGAAACATACACATTTCTCCTTCGAATCCATCGCCATGATCCTGATCGGATTCACCTGCACCGGTACCTTCCAGCTGTGGCTGAACTGTGCACAGAACTTTGCAAAAGAGAATGTAGGCTGGGCTGATCCGTCCATCATGCAGACCTATTATTCTGCAGGAACCATGCTGGCACTGATCGTAACAGCGTTCCTGACCAGAAAAATCAAAGATGTTCGTTTCATCGTTGTTTACCCGGCCATTTGCCTTGTAACTATGATTGCTGTCCTGATGGGACAGAGCAAACCGCTGATGATTGCCGGTGCTTTCATTATCGGATGGGCAGGCGCAGGCGGACTGCTTCAGATCGCAACTTCCGTTTGCAATATGCTGTTCCCGAAAATCAAAGGAACCGTAACCGCATTGGTTATGATTGCATCTTCTCTTTGCAACTATACCATCCTGACCGCAGCATCTAAAATGCAGCCGTCCGGCGTTATGACCATGAACATCGTTCTGACCGCAGTTGGCGTTGCACTTGGACTGTTTGTAAACATTCGCTATAAAAAAATGGTTGAACTTGCGCAGCAGGACAACTAAAATGAGATTAAGGATTGCGGAGTACGAAGAACCAGGTAATCCGGGCGTGAAAAAGAAAAGCCTGCAAAAGAAAAGTCAGGGTTAATATTGAAGAAAGAAGGAAAAACACATGAATACAGTAAAAGTTCGTGATATTGAAATCGGTGCCGGTGCACCGAAGATCATCGTTCCGATCGTAGGAGTTACCAAAAACGATATCATCGAAGAAGCAAAAACCTTCCATTCGATTCCGGTTGACGTTGTAGAGTGGCGTGTAGACTGGTTTGAAGGCGTATTCGACTTCGCACAGGTAGAAGATGCATTAAAAGACCTTCGTGCAGCACTCGGCAATATTCCGATTCTGATGACGTTCCGTACCTCCAAAGAGGGCGGCGAGAAAGCTATCGAGCCGGAAGCATACGCTGAGCTGAACATCAAGACAGCACAGACCGGATACGTTGATCTGATCGACGTTGAGATCTTCACCGGAGATGAGATCGTAAAGAAAATCATCGACGGCGCACACGCTGCAGGCGTAAAGGTTGTTGCTTCTAACCATGATTTCTTCAAAACTCCTGCAAAAGCAGACATCATCTACAGACTGCGCAAGATGCAGGATATGAACGCAGACATTCCGAAGATCGCTGTTATGCCGCAGAATAAGAAAGACGTTCTGACCCTGCTTGCGGCAACAGAGGAAATGACCACCAATTATGCGGACAGACCGATCATCACCATGTCTATGGCAGGCACCGGTGTAATCAGCCGTCTCTGCGGTGAGGTATTCGGTTCTTCCATGACCTTCGGCGCGGCAAAGAAAGCATCCGCACCGGGTCAGATGGGTGTGAATGATCTGAGCACCGTTCTGGATCTGCTTCACAAAGCCATGTAACCGTTTTTTCTTTATGGGACACCGGTATTTTTAGCTTTGCTGTTGATGCCGATGTCCCTTTTGTATTATTGTTCTGTTATAAATTTAACGGAGGTATGCCTTTTATGAAGAGAGTATTTCACTGGCTGGATGAAAACCTCGAAGAATTTCTTCTTGTGATCGGTCTGATCGCCATGACGCTGATCATGGGAATTCAGGTTTTCTGCCGCTACGTCCTTGGCATGTCGCTGTCGTGGTCGGAAGAGCTGACCAGATATATTTTTATCTGGTGCGGTTTTTTAAGCGTCAGCTACTGCAGCAAAAAATGCCTTTCCATCAAGATCGAGCAGTTTGTTGCGATTTTCCCGCGGAGAGGAAAAGCCATCTTCAAAATTGTGAATCATACGTTTGAACTGATTTTTTTCATCTATATGATTCCGTTTGCTTTTTCTTATATGATGTCGTCAGTTAAAAGCGGCCAGCTTTCCCCGGCCTGCAAAATCCCGATGTACTTTATCCAGGCAGCACCGCTTGTCTCCTTTGTACTGGTTGCATTCCGTGTTTTTCAGCGGTGGATGATCGAGTTCCGTGTGGCACGCGGTGAGAACGTTTTCGACCCGGCCCATCCGGAGCGCAATACGCCGGAATCCTTCATTGAGGCAAATGCCGGAGCAGATAACGCCACAGAAAATGCCCTGAACGCGGGTATCGACAACCGCATCCATACGATTAAAAATTCGAATGAGGAGGAACGCTAATGCCGGTCGTAGTATTATTTTTGATTTTTGTTGCATTGCTGGTCATCGCTGTTCCGGTATCGATTACCCTTGGAATCACATCTGTGCTTCCGTCGGTGTTTGACCCGTCCTTTACGGTAGGAGCCAAATATCTGATCCGTGCCATGTTCGGAGGTCTCGATTCCTTCCCCCTGCTGGCAGTTCCGATGTTCGTCCTCTCCGGTATCATCATGGCTAAGGGAGGCATCTCCAAAAAACTGTTTGATGTCTTTGCCTATTTTCTCGGAAAATTCACCGCAGGTATGCCGTGCGCTGTTATCGTCACCTGCCTTTTTTACGGTGCGATTTCCGGTTCCGCTCCGGCGACCGTTGCTGCTGTCGGAAGCATGACAATTCCGATTCTGACTACTCTTGGTTATGATCTGACATTCTCCACAGCGATTGTGGCAGTTGCCGGCGGCCTTGGCGTTATCATTCCCCCGAGTATTCCGTTCATCATGTACGGTATGGCTTCCGGCGCTTCGGTCAGTGACCTGTTCCTTGCCGGAATTGTACCGGGTCTGATGATCGGTCTGCTGCTGATGCTTTATGCCATCTATCACTGCAAACGGTACGGGGAGGCTAGGGAGAAGATCCATGCAGAAGTCAAAGTGCTGCATGACAAAGGCCTGCTTCGCGTTTTAAAAGAGAGCTTTTTTGCACTGCTCAGTCCGGTGATCATCCTTGGCTGTATCTACAGCGGTGTCGCTTCCCCGACTGAGGCGGCTGTTATCTCCGTATTCTATGCATTGATCATCAGCCTTTTTGTGTACAGGAGTATTCGCATCCGCGACATCTGGTCCATTCTGGTTGAGGCGATTCGTACCTTCACTCCGATCCTGTTCATCCTGGCGGCATCGACAGCATTTTCCCGTGTCCTGACGCTGATGCAGGTACCGCAGACGGTCAGCGAGTTTATCCTGAACAACTTCCACAGCCCGGTTGCGATCCTTCTGATCATCAATGTATTCCTGCTGATTGTGGGAATGGTGATGGATACCACACCGGCAATCCTGATTCTGACCCCGATCCTGCTGCCGATCATACAGGCAATCGGTATGGATCCGATTCAGTTTGGTGTGATCATGGTTGTCAACCTGGCGATCGGCTTCGTAACACCGCCGATCGGCGTCAACCTGTTCGTGGCAAGCTCCCTGACCGAGGTTCCGGTCATGCAGATCGCAAAGAAGGCTATGCCGATGATCGGTTTCTTCCTTGTGGCACTGCTGCTGATTACGTTTATTCCGGCGATTTCGATTGGAATTTTATAAGGAGGAGCGAAGGACGATGAAAAAGATGACAAAAAAGAAAAAGCTTTTCCGAAAAGTGACGGCACTTGCTGCTGTCATTGCGCTTGGCGCATCGCTTGCCGGCTGCGGCTCTTCCGATGGAGAGACGACACAGCGCTATTCCTGGCCGCTGGCAACGGCGAGCCCGGAGGACACGGTAACGCAGATCTTCGCTGAGAAGTTTGCGGAAGAGATTTCAGAGCTGAGCGATGGAAGGATGAAAATTCAGGTTTACGCAAACTCAACGCTTGGCGGCGACCGCGATCTGCTGGAAACGTGTGCTGACGGCGATATTCCGTTTGTCGTACAGAATACGGCACCGCAGGTTTCCTTTATGGGTGATCTTGCTGTGTTTGATCTGCCGTGTGTGTTTGATTCTCTCGATGAATGCCGTGAGAAGATTGATAATCCGGAGTTTTACGATCTGATCAGCAATGTTTATACGGAGGGCGGCTATCACCTGCTCGGTATGGCAGATCAGGGATTTCGTGTCATGAGTACGAATAAGCCGGTTTACAGCTTTTCGGATTTCAAGGGCCAGAAGATCCGTACCATGGAGAACAGCTACCATCTGGCATTCTGGAAAGCCATCGGTGCCAATCCGACGCCGATGAGCTTCAGTGAGGTTTACATCGGCCTGCAGCAGCACACGATTGATGCGCAGGAGAACCCGTATGAGGTCATCGTTTCGAATAATCTGTATGAGCAGCAGGATTACGTAGTGGAAACGAACCATCTGCCGCATCTGATTTCCCTGATTGTCAACGACGATTTCTTCCGGGATCTGCCGGAAGACGAGCAGGAGATCATGACAGATGCCGCAAAGATTGCGACCGAGTACGCAAGAGAACAGTCCGATGCCCGTATCGCCGACAAAATTGCGACGATCGAGGAGAGCGGAACGAAGATCCTGACTCTTGATGACCAGACAAGAGCGGAGATCCGAGAGGCGTCGAAGAGCGTGTATGAGTCGATCGAGGAGAATATTGATCCGGTGATTTACAATGCTTATATGGATGGGATTGAGTAAGAAAAAGAAAGATGAAATTCCCGACAGCAAGGCACAAAAAACGGCGCTTTGCCGCCGGGAATTTTTGCGTCCGCCAAGTGGTGGGATTCGCAAAGATTGCCTTGCACAGTCGAAACGGCAAGACTATAATGGGGCTCAGAAGGTTTAAAAAATTAGGATCAGAGGAGGTACAGAAATGATTTTTGAACACATGGACCGGATTGTATTTGCAGGAGATTCTGTAACGGATATGGAGAGTGCACAGCCGGTGGGGGAAGGTTTATTTGAAAATGTCGGAAAGAGCTACGTTCGAATTGTCGAGAACATGCTCGCAGCATTCTACCCGGAGATATATATCCGCGTGACAAACTCCGGTATTGGCGGAAACACAAGCCGCGATCTGCTGCAGAGATTTGACCGCGATGTGGTATCTCTGAAACCGGACTGGGTTTCCATCTGCATCGGTATCAACGATGTCTGGAGACAGTTCGACAGCCCGGCTATCCCGGACGAGCAGGTATCCCCGGAGGAGTACCGTTTCAACGTCGAAAAGATGATTCTTTCCGTAAAAGACAACGTAAAAGGTATTTTCCTTATGACCCCATACTACATGGAGCCAAATGGAGAGGACTGGATGAGAAAACGCATGGACACCTACGGGGCCATCTGCAGTGAGCTGGCTGAAAAATACGGCTGCCGCTTCATCGACCTGCAGGCCGTATTCAATGATTATTTCCAGTACCGCCATTCTTCCTACATCGCCTGGGACAGAATCCATCCGAACCAGATCGGTGCGACGGTAATCGCTCGGGCATTTCTGGAAAAATGTGGATTTGATTATCATCACAGACCGGGAGAGGAATAAAAAGGCTGATAAATCTGTTTTGCTTCTGTTCTGTCTGAAAACAGCCGACACAGTCGAAAAAAAGAGAAAAAGAACGGTAAAATTCTGCTTAAATGACCAAATTTAATTGCTGTTTTGGGCTGGCTATGGTATATTATGACTATAGTGTACTTATGCTTGCATTAGGATGGACATTACATAGCAGGACATAAAATAAAAGAGAACAGGAGAGATAAACACATGTATCTGGAAGAGTATAAGAGATGGCTGGCAGCTGATCTGGAAGACGCAGATCTAAACCCGGAGCTGGCACGGATTGAAGGAAACGATGAGGAGATCAAGGACCGTTTTGCTGTATCTCTGAAATTCGGAACCGCAGGACTTCGTGGAGTGCTTGGCGCAGGAACAAACCGTATGAATATCTATGTAGTACGTCAGGCAACACAGGGTCTTGCAAACTGGGTAAAAACACAGGGCGGAAACCAGACGGTAGCCATCAGCTATGACAGCCGTATCAAGAGCGATGTATTCGCAAAAACAGCAGCAGGCGTTCTGGCAGCAAACGGAATCAAAGTCAGAATTTACGACGCACTGATGCCGGTACCGGCACTTTCCTTTGCAACCCGTTACTACAACTGCAACGCAGGTATCATGGTAACTGCATCCCACAACCCGGCAAAATACAACGGCTACAAAGCCTACGGCCCGGACGGATGCCAGATGACCGATGATGCTGCAGCAATCGTATACGCAGAGATTCAGAAAACCGATATCCTGACCGGCGTAAAATATATGCCGTTCGCAGAGGGCGTGGAAGAAGGACTGATCCGTTTTGTCGGAGAAGACTGCAAGAATGCCCTGTATGAAGCAATCGAATCCCGTCAGGTTCGTCCGGGTCTGTGTAAAACCGCCGGACTGAAACTCGTTTACAGCCCGCTGAACGGATCTGGTCTTGTACCGGTTACGCGCGTATTAAAAGACATCGGCATCACCGATATTACCATCGTTCCGGAGCAGGAGTACCCGAACGGATACTTCACCACCTGCAGCTATCCGAACCCGGAAATCTTTGCAGCACTGGAAAAGGGCCTGGATCTTGCAAAAGAAACCGGCGCAGATCTGATGCTGGCTACCGACCCGGATGCAGACCGTGTTGGTATTGCCATGAAGTGCCCGGATGGAAGCTATGAGCTGGTAACCGGAAACGAAGTCGGCGTTCTGCTTCTCGACTACATCTGCGCAGGCCGCATCGAGAAAGGCACCATGCCGGAGAAACCGGTTGCTGTAAAATCCATCGTGTCTACACCGCTGGCAGATGCAGTTGCAGAGCACTACGGCGTAGAGCTCCGCAGCGTTCTGACCGGATTCAAATGGATCGGCGATCAGATTGCAAACCTGGAGGCAGACGGCGAAGTAGACCGCTTCATCTTCGGATTCGAGGAGAGCTACGGATACCTGGCTGGCCCGTATGTAAGAGATAAAGACGCAGTCATCGGCTCCATGCTGATCTGCGAGATGGCAGCTTACTACAGAAGCATCGGAAGCTCTCTGAAACAGAGACTGGAAGAGATCTATGCCGAGTATGGCCGCTACCTGAACAAAGTAGACAGTTTCGAGTTCCCGGGACTTAGCGGAATGGACAAGATGGCCGGTATTATGGATGGCCTTCGAAAAGAGCCGCTGACCGAGATCGCAGGTTCCGCTGTTGTCAAAGTAACCGATTACGAGAAACCGGAAGAAACAGGACTCCCATCCGCAAACGTTCTGATCTACAAACTGGCAAACGGTGAAACCGTCATCGTCCGCCCGTCCGGAACAGAGCCGAAAATCAAAGTATACTACACAACACTTGGTAAGGATCTGGCAGAGGCAGAAGCAGAGAAAGAAAAACTCGCAGAGGCTTTAAAACCGATTCTGGCATAAAAAAAATAAAAGAATGGAAGGGCGTGGCTTTGGTCACGCCCTTTTTTGAACCGAAATTTCTTTTGAAAAGTGTAAGATTTTCTGCAAAATGGCGTGATGATAGATGAAAGGGGGGATTTCCATATGGAGGATACTCATATTGTCCAAATGTACTGGGACAGGAACGAAACAGCGATCAGCGAGTCTGCGATGAAATATGGTACATACTGTACGTCCATTGCACAGAATATTCTGCAGAATCCGGCGGATGCAGAAGAATGTGTCAACGACACCTGGCTTCACGCGTGGAAC
>ERZ824480.2487-NODE-2487-length-13856-cov-4.002753_pt1 | contig 13856 bp, 12 predicted proteins | sample MGYA00519861_ERZ824480 | MGnify/ENA primary metagenome ERZ824480 (study PRJEB31778, sample SAMEA3449152) | human gut metagenome | biome: human gut; feature: human-associated habitat; material: faeces | place: United Kingdom | collected 2010/2012 ... | reverse complement strand
CATCCTCCACGGAAAACACCCGCCGCCGCTGGGTATAGACCTGATACAGCAGCTCCGGGAACTTCCACAGCGCCTGGGGGCCGAACACCAGATCCACATGGCGGTAGGATTCCTTCACCCGCTGAGAGACCCGCTCCTCCTGCGCCATGCAGCCGCACAGGCAGATTACCTGCTCCGGGTTTTCCTTTTTTGTGTGGGTGAGAATGCCCAGATTGCCGAAGACCCGCTGTTCCGCGTGCTCCCGGACGGCGCAGGTGTTCAGGATCACCAGATCCGCCTCCTTGGGGTCCTCTGTAAAGGTAAAGCCACTGTCGGCCAGCATACCCATCAGCTTCTGGCCGTCCGCTACGTTCTGCTGACAGCCGAAGGTGTCCACGCAGGCCACGGGATGGGCTTCCCGGGAGGTGAACATCTCCTTGATCTTTGCTTCAAACTCCCGCTGACGCGCCAGCGCGTCCTCGGACACCAGTACATTTTCACGCTTCAAATGGTATATCCTCCTAAAGTTATCTGACAAAATGAGTGGCGATCCGATCTTCCTTTTCCGGGAGACCGAACTGCTCCTTGCCCAGCGCGATGCTGCGCATCAGGAATGTCATGTTCCGGGCCAGGGTCCGCATGGTCTGAAGCCCCTCGCCGTCCTGCTCCGCTTCACCGGGCGTCCGGCCGTGAATACTGTTCCAGTATTGGCTGGAGGCCACAGGCATCCCGGAGATGGTGAAATACTTGTTCAACTCATCAAAGGTGGCGGAGCAGCCGCCCCGCCGGGCGCAGGCTACGCTGGCACCAACCTTCATGGTCTTATCAAAGGATGTGCTGTGAAACAGCCGGTCCAGACAGGCAATCAGCGTGGCGTTGGCGGAGGCGTAATACACCGGACTGGCGATCACCAGACCGTCGGCCTCCTGAAACTTGGGGGCCAGCTCGTTTACTCCATCGTCAAAGACGCACTTGCCGGTCTTGGCACAGGAGCCGCAGGCCACGCAGCCCCGGATGTCCCGGTTTCCCAGGACCACCGTTTCCACATCGACGTCATTCTCCTTGAAAATCGCTTCCATTTCCCGCAGGGCCACGGCGGTGTTGCCGTTGGTATGGGGACTGCCGTTGAGCATCAAAACCTTCAGATGTTCCATATCTTCTCATGCTCCTTCCAGCGTTCTGAGTCCTTGGCCTCCGCCCGTTTGGGGCCGGGCAGAAAAGCACATAACTTAACTAAAATATCATAGCATAAAAGCTCCCGGAACACAAGAAAAAGGGAGGACAAAAGTCCTCCCTTTTCTGGAATGCAGTTTGTTACGGCAGGTAGTTCAACGGGTTTTTCGCCACGCCGTTGTACCGCACCTCAAAGTGGCAGTGGTTGCCGGTGGAGTTGCCGGTGGAGCCGGCCCGGGCCACCTGCTGGCCCTTGTAAACGTGCTGCCCCACGCTGACGGTGAGACTGGAGTTGTGACCGTACCGGGTGACGTAGCCGTTGCCGTGGTCAATCTGCACCAGATAACCGTAGCCGCTCATCCAGCCGGAGTAGGTCACGGTGCCGCCATCGGCGGCGTAGATGGGTGTCCCTCTGGGGACGGCGATATCGATGCCCTTGTGGTTGGTGGAGCCGATGCCGCCGGGGGATTTCCGTCCGCCGAAGTAGGAGCTGATCCGACCGCTGGTGGGCCAGCGGAAGCTGCCGGTAGGCATCCAAGTGGGCCGGACCTTGGTGCCCCGGAGCCGGTATTCGGTGACAGGCTCTTTCAAAGTCACGGAGGAGAGAATGGTCCGCTCCGTTTCCTCACCGTTGACATAGGTGGCCTTAGCCATCACGTCCGCCTTGCCGTATTCACCCTTGGAGGTCACCTTATAGTCGCCCTGATAGAGGTCAGCGCTGTCGGTGTACTCAATGTTGTAGGACACATCATCCAGATACCGCTCCTGCTTTACCACAGTCATGGTCAGGTAGGGGACAGAGGCGGACAGGGTCAGCACTTCGCCGATCTGGAGCTTATTGATGTTGTAGCCGGGGTTCAGCGCCAGCAGCTCTGCGGAGGTCATGTCATTCTTGGCGGCGATCTGAGACCAGGTATCGCCCTTTTTCACCTCGTAAGTGACCTCGGCCGTCTTGGTGCTGTAAAGCAGCTCCGCAATATAGCCCAGGTTCATGATCTCACTGGTGGGAACGTACTCCTGCCGGATCTCAACATCCTGTGCAAATTCACAGGAAGTGGTATCTTCATCGGAGGCCGCCTTCTGCAGCTGGTTCAGCAGTTCCTCCAACGCGCCCTCGTAGGGAGTGGCGCCGATGCGTACATCGTTGACGTACAGGCAGTAGGCGGAGGTCACAAGACCGATCTCATCGGAAAGCTGGTCCTCGTATACGGCCTTATCCTCAATGTCCTGACGGAGCATCCAGCCGGAATCGTATTGCAGCAGGGAATCGTCGATGGTGTAGGTCTCTCCCAGTGTCCGGGAGGTGTTGCTTTCCAGATCCTTCCGGACGGTTTCGGCTTCCGATTTGGAAGCCAGCCGCCCCAGCACCTGCCCGTCATAGGAGACGGTGGTGCCGATGGTGAAGAAGGAACAGAACAGGATAATGCCTGCCAGCGCACAGCTTCCTCCCAGGAACATCAGGGAGTGGAGGCGCTTTTCCTTTTCAAACCAGACGGCGAATCTGCTGGTGCGGAGGTTTCGCTCTCTGCGGCGGCCCAGCAGGATCTCCCGCAGCCGGCTGGCAGCGGAGGGCAGCAGCCCCCAGAGCATCAGCAGGAATTGCAGAGGCTTCCGGTTGGACTCCGGGAACCGATGGGCCTGAGCCTCCCGGACAACCCGGCGGCAGCGGCGGCCAAACCAGCGGACCTTCTTTCCGGCCCGGAAGCGGAGCTTGCCCCAGAGGTCTTCGGGCTCAGCGGGAGCGCGCCGCTTTCTGCGGGGTCTGGGCGCTTCCTGGGTCTGTTCCGCCTCTGCGGGCCAGTCCGGCAGATCATAAGGCTTTTTGGTGTTTTGACTCATAATGCTCCTATCGTATCGCGGGCAGATGCCCTTTAAAAATTTGTGAACCATAAAAAGTAACAAATTGTTACCGCCTTATATTATCCCTTTTATATTCGCCCGTCAAGCAACTTCTGGCTTTTTGGCATATTTTTATGTATTTTAACGATGCTTTTTTGCCGAATTTCGTAGTTGACACGCAAAAATCGGAAAAAATCACGCCCCAATTCGTCACTTTTTTTATTGACCCCGGCTGTGGACCGTGTATAATAAAGGGTGGAATTGAAACCCCGTTCCCTGAATTAAAAATTGGAGGAATCAACATGTTTGAATTTCTGATCAAAAAGCTGAAGGCGCATCCCCGCAAGATCGTCTTCACCGAGGGCACCGATCCCCGCATTCTGGAGGCTTCCGCCCGTCTGCTGTCCGGTACTTTTCTGACTCCCGTCCTGGTGGGCAACGCCGACGAGATCACCAAGGCTGCCGAAGAGGCCGGCTTCAACATCCGCGGCGCTGAGATCATGGACCCCGCCAACTTCGCTGACATGGACAAGATGGTGGCCCTGATGGTGGAGCTGCGCAAGGGCAAGATGACCGAGGAGCAGTGCCGCAAGTCCCTGTCTCAGGCCAACTACTTCGGTACCATGCTGGTGAAGATGGGCTATGCCGACGCTCTGCTGGGCGGCGCTACCTACTCCACCGCCGACACCGTCCGTCCCGCCCTGCAGATCATCAAGACCAAGCCGGGCAGCAAGATCGTGTCCTCCTGCTTCATTATGGTCCGTCCTTCCGCCACCGGCGAGAACGAGGTCCTGGCTATGGCTGACTGCGCCATCAACATCAAGCCCACCGAGGATGAGCTGGTGGAGATCGCCGTTGAGACTGCCCGTACCGCCAAGGTCTTCGGCATCGATCCCAAGGTGGCCTTCCTGAGCTACTCCACTTTGGGCTCCGGCAAGGGCGAGGACGTGGACAAGATGCGCAACGCCTGCGAGAAGGCCAAGGCTGCCATGCCCGACGTTCCCGTGGACGGCGAGTTCCAGTTCGACGCCGCCGTGTCTCCCGTGGTGGCCAAGACCAAGCACATCACCAGCTCCGTGGGCGGTCATGCCAACACCTTCATCTTCCCCGACATCAACGCCGGCAACATCGGCTACAAGATCTGCCAGCGCATGGGTAACTTCGACGCTTACGGCCCCATCCTGCAGGGCCTGAACGCTCCCATCAACGACTTGTCCCGCGGCTGCAACGCTCTGGAGGTCTACTCCATGGCCATCATCACCGCCGGTCTGGTGGATTGATCCCCGTCTTTGAAAAGTAAAAAGTCCGGATCATGCGGCTCCCTTTGACGGAGGCGACAACTGATTCCGGAGATCCCCCGGCGGGTCATCGCGTTTGCGGTGCCCGTTGGGGTTTTTTTATTTTCTGAGGGCGTGGGCTATCTGTATCCTACTGAGGACTATGCGGCCAATGACCGCAGGAACAGCCGGGAAACAGTTCGTACATGGCATCAAACAGCAGATCGGTATGAAACGGCTTTGGAATAAAATGTGAGACGCCCAGAGCAAAAGCCTGATCGGTGACTTGCTCAGAAACGATGCTGGAGAGAAGGATGACCCTCTGAGGGGCAGTCCCCCGGCGCTGCAACTCATCCAACACGGTTAGACCGCAGACATCCGGCAGCGCCGTGTCCATCAGCAGCAGATCGGCAGTCTGTTTTTGCATACATAATAAAACATCGCGGCCACTGCCAACGGTTGCAAGGGAGAAAAAATTATGATTTGCCGTACTTCTCCACATCAACCAGCGAAATTCCTCGCTGCTGTCGGCCAATAGCACACGTTTGCGACCATCCATATTCTGAATCCCCCCATATTTTCAGATACAGAAATGCTGCAAAAAAGGGGCCTATGCGACCTCCTGCTGATCCTGCTCCCGGAACTGCTTTTTCATCTGTGCAAGAAACGCCGTCAGTTCATCAGGCTCCAGCATCAGTAAAAAGAATAAGAGAGCGATTGCAGAACAACAACTGCAGCCGCGCTCTAAATCGCCATAGGCCCGAACCGTGATATGTAACTGCTCGGACATTTCCTCTTGGGTCAGCTTCCGCTTCTTGCGAAGCGCTTTCGCCTGTACAGAAAAGTACTGCCGAAGTGACTCTTTATACCTGTTCATTCGTCAAAACCTCCGTATATCTGACTGATACCGAGATTCTATGTCAGGTGAAAGTGGGCTTCCATGAAGTGCACTTCCTCTTTTTCAGGTTTCACACGGAATTTACGGGTCAAATCCTGGGGGCGTAGATAGAAAACTCCCCTGCTGAACGTTTTCTCAGCAGGGGAGCGGTACTTCTTGCATATTTGCATTTGCGCGAATGGATCCGTTTGGAAGGAGCGGCCTCCGATCGCTCAGACGGCGGGTTTGGCCATAAATTCATCCTCTACATCGTCCCGGATCCCCAGACGCTGGTAGAGCCTGTGCATAAAAGAGAAGGTGAAGCCGCCGGGCAGCATCCCATTGACAAAGATCGCCGCCAGCACGCCGATGCCGGTGTCCAGAATACGGTTCATGGCGTAGGTGATATAAGTGTCCGTGGGGGTGTTGAACAGCAGAATGCACAGCACCACGCCGCCGGGCTGTACGCCGCCTACCCAGATGTGCTGACACAGCAGGATCAAAATGATCACGCCGACGAAGGTAAGGGGAATCAGGACCCAGGCGTTGCTGCCGTCAGGGAACAGCTCCATGTAAATGGCAAACAGACCCATGCCGATAAAACCGCCTACCATTGTGCCGAAGAAGCGGTTGCCGCCGTGGAGACGGCTTTGCATAAAGCTGCTGCCCATGCCGAAAATGGCGCCGATGCAGGCGAAGGTAGGGTTGCGGTCCAGAAAGTAGTAGACCAGCGCACACAGGGCTGCCGCAAGGGCGGTCTTGACGTTGCGCATACCGATCTTAGGAAACAGGTATTCTGCTTTTTCATGGTGTTCCATGGCGTTTTTCTCCGTTCAGAATCGTTCCGCGGCGGATAAAGGCGGCGGAAATATTGTTAAGAACGTGTCAAATTATACCATGGAACCAGTTAGCTGTGAACCCCTTGCAGGTATTTTTGTGCAATTCATAGGAGAAAACGTTTGCGAAAATCAATGATTCTGTGGAAATGTTTGCACTTTTGCGAAGAAAATGCGGCTTCGCAGCAGGATGTGGGGACAGTGGGCCTGTCATATTTTTCAGATATCCGGGTAAAGCCAGCCGCTCCCGGCCCGAAGACTCCCGGCGGCGATCCGGAGACCGGAGCCGCCCAGCGCCGCGGCGAAGCGGTCCGCCAGAGACCGTTGGGTCTCCGTGTCGATCTGATTCAGGAACATGGTATCGCACAGCCGCTCCGCCAAAATGGCCTTTGCGGCCTGTTCCGGCGTGACGGGGTCTGACGCAGCGGCGCCGGTCAGGGCGCAGAACTGCTCTGGCCGGTGGACGCTTTCCCGGATGGGTTTCCCGAAACCGGATGCCCCCACCACGCAGATCACCTGACGGCTGACAGCGGGGATCACCGGCTCGTGGGCTTCATGGGCCTTCAAAGGCAGCTGCCGGGAACCGTCGGCCTCCACCAGCACATAGTCCGCCAGCGTGGCCAGCGTCTCTACGGAAAGGGAGGGAGCGGTCAGCTTGCCATTTTCGCAGGGGGTCCCCAGACAGAGAACCCGATGAGCGGTCAGAGCCTTGCGAATGTCCTCCGGCGTAGGGGCCGTCAGCAGGGGGTATTCCTCAAAGGGGCGGATATGGGTGGTGGTACAGAGGAGGACCGTCCCCGGTAATTCCTCCGCCAGACGGCGCAGCAAACTGGTTTTACCGCCGCTGCCGATGACGGCGGTGACGCCGGGGCGCAGCCCCAGCAGCTTGGGAAAATCCATAATCCACCTCTTTTCATTTGTTTTGCCCGCGATGCTGCGGGCCTGTTTCGTTTATCGCTTCACCATAAGGCGCTTCATGCCTTGCTCCAAGCCCTCGGCGGAGAGGTCGAACATGGGGAACAGCTTGGCCAGCTGCAGGTGGGTCAGGGTCCAGAAGTCCTGAAATGCCGGAAGAGGCTCCGGGTTCAGCCAGATGAGATAGGGGAAGTGCTTTTTGAACAGCTCCAGCCATTCCAGACCGGAAGGGCCGTACCGCTGGTTCCGCCAATCGTACTGCTTTTCCCGTAGCTCGTAGGGGTTCATGGCGGCATCGCCCACGAGAATGACCTTGTAGCTGGCATCGAAATTCTGCAAAAGCCATTCCGTAGGCGTTTGGCCGTCCTGCCAGAGGCGGGGGCCGTTGTAAACGTCGCCGTAAATGCAGTTATGGAAATAGTAGGTGTGCAGCTCTTTAAAGTGGTTGGACTTGGTGGCCGCCTGAAACAGCTGGCTGCACAGCCCGGAATAGTAGTCCATAGAGCCGCCGGAATCCATCAGCAGCAGGACCTTCACCGTGTTCTTCCGGGGGTTTTTATACCGGATCTCCAGCCGACCCGCACTCTCGCAGGTGTCGTGGATCGTGGCGTCCACATCCAATTCCTTTTCGGGACTCCGCTCCTGCGCGGACAGCTGCCGCAGTGTGCGGAAGGCCATCTGGAACTGGCGGGTGTCCAGCTTATTGTCTTTCCGGAAGTCCCGGAATTTCCGCTCCCCCGCTACCATCATGGCGGTGCGGTGCATGGACTGCCCGCCGATCCGGATACCGTTGGGGTGCCAGCCGTTGTTCCCCCAAGGGGTGCGGCCCTGAGTCCCCACCCAGTAGTTGCCGCCGTTGTGCTCCTCCGTCTGCTCTTTTAGACGTTCCTCCAGCATTTTTAGAAGTTCCTCCAGTGTTTCATCCGGGAACCCGGCGGCGCGCAGGTCCGCAATGGTCCGTTTCAGATCCTCGCTGGGGTGGTTCAGCCAGTCCAGCAGATCCTCCGGCAGCTCCTCGGTGTAGGGGACATCCTTGAAGAATTCCAGAAAGATCTGGTCGAAGTGGTCAAATTCCGTCTCATTCTTCATCACGATGGCCCGGCACAGGTGATAAAAGCCGGTGAGGGTGGAGTGGTGCAGTCCCTTTTCCATGCCCTCCAGCAGCGTCATCCACTCGTTCAGGGAAACGTGCAGTCCCCGCTGACGCAGCAGGTAAAAAAACGCGGCGAACATGGCTTATTTCACCTTCCGCAGGGTCTGAAGATCCTTGTCTTTTTTCAGCAGGACGCCGGCAAAGGGGATCTCCTGTTCGATGCGATCGGGGTCCACGCCGCCGGCCGCCAGCGCCCGGATCCAGTCCACCAGCTCAGAGGTGGAGGGCTTTTTCTCAATGCCCCGCAGCTCCCGCAGCCAGTAGAAGGCGGCGAGGGACTGCTTCACTAATTTTTCCTCCAAATCACCGAAGTGGACCCGGAGGATGGCTTCCATCTGCTCCTGCTCCGGGAACTCGATGTAGTGGAACACGCACCGACGGAGGAAAGCGTCCGGCAGTTCCTTCTCTGCGTTGGAGGTGATGATGACGATGGGGCGCTGCCTGGCCTGTACGGTCTCCTTCGTCTCAGGGATGTAGAACTCCATCCGGTCCAGCTCCCAGAGAAGGTCATTGGGAAATTCCAAATCCGCCTTGTCGATCTCGTCGATCAACAGGACCACCTGTTCATCGGCGGAGAAGGCTTCGCCCAGCTTACCCAGCTTGATGTATTTTTTGACGTCATCCACACCGGCGTTTCCAAACTGGCTGTCATAGAGCCGCTGCACCACGTCATAGACGTACAGGCCGTCCTGGGCTTTGGTGGTGGATTTTACATTCCAGATAATGAGCTTTTTCCCAAGAGCGTCCGCAACGGCCTGGGCCAGCATGGTCTTGCCGGTGCCCGGCTCACCCTTGATGAGCAGAGGCTTCTGCAAAGCCACGGCGATGTTGACGGTTTCCATCAGGTCGCGGGACGCTACGTAATTTGCGCTGCCGCTGAATTTTGTATCCATATTTGTTCTCCTTTGCGTGGGTTTGGTGTGCTGGGCCGATTATAGCAGACTTTTTTTCGGGAGACAATGTAAGTTTACATTTTGACACACTATCCCAGCGCCACGTCTAAGATCATCATAATTAAAAAGCCTCCCACAAAGCCGCAGGTCCCGGCTTTGGAATGGGCCTGAGGCACCAACTCCTCCACCACCACATACAGCATGGCTCCGGCGGCGAAGCTGAGGAGCCATGGCATCAGAGGTCGGACACCGGCAGCTACCAGCACTACCAGAATACCGAAAATCGGCTCCACGCTGCCGGAGAGGGTCCCTAACAGAAAAGCCCGGCCCCGGGAGCTGCCCTCCTGCCGCAGAGGAAGGGAGATGGCGGCGCCCTCCGGAAGATTCTGGATGCCGATGCCCAGCGCCAGCGCCGCAGCCCCAGCCATGCCCTCGCCCTCTGCCGCCAGTGCGAAGGCGAGGCCCACCGCCATGCCCTCCGGTACATTGTGGAGGGTAATGGCTGCCATCAGCAGCGTGCTTTGGCGGCGGGTCAAGTCCATGTCCTTTGCCCGCCGCAGATGGGGCAGAACGGCGTCCAGCGCGGAGAGAAAGCCCACGCCCAGCAGCAGCCCCGCCGCTGCGGGGAGCCAGCCGGGAACGCCGAAGTCCGCCGACTGCTCAATGGCAGGCAGCAGCAGGCTCCAGACGCTGGCCGCCGTCATCACCCCGGCGGCGAAGCCAAGCATGGTCCGCTGGAACTGGGGCCGGGGCTCCTCCACAAAGAAAAATACCACCGCAGCCCCTAAGGTGGTCATCAGAAAGGTAAAGCCAGTGCCCAAAGCGGCCCAGCTCAATGCTTGCAGCATACGAATCAACGCCTTTTCCTCGATTCAGGCGGAATTTTGCCTGTACGCCAGTATAGGCGACCCTGCCCGGATGTGTGCCGACGGTGGGGCTTGCCTTTTTCCCGGCGCCGTGGTATGATTAAACTATAAAAGGAAATATGGCTCATATAATTCCGCTGATGGGATCGTCTCAGGCGCGGAAGTTTCTATGAGATCGCCTAAGATCTTGCTATGAGCGTCCGCTTATGCGGGCGCTCTTTTGTTTTGAAAGGAGGACGCAATGACCACTATTCTGAAAGGAAATATCGTTTCCGCGCCGGCCTGCGGCCGGCTGGATGTGATGGAACACGGTTATCTCATCGCCGAAAACGGCGTCATTACCGGGGTGTATCCGGTGCTGCCGGAGCAATATGCCGAAGCGTCTGTGGAGGACTATGAAGACTGCCTGATCGTCCAGTCCTTTGCGGACCTGCACCTCCACGCTCCCCAGTATCCCATGCTGGGGATGGGTATGGATCTGCCCCTGCTGGACTGGCTGAATGCCTACGCCTTCCCCACGGAGGCCCGGTTTGCGGAGCCGGACTACGCCCGGACGGTGTACCGGCAGCTGGCGGGGGAATTGGCGTCCCACGGGACCACGCGGGTGTGTATGTTTTCCTCTCTCCACACCGACGCTACCCTGATCTTGATGGATGAGCTGGAAAAAGCGGGGATCACCGGCTATGTTGGCAAGGTGAATATGGACCGCAACGGCGCACCCGGCGTGTTGGAGGAGACCACGGAGGAATCCATGCGTGAAACGCTGCGGTGGCTGGATGCCTGTCAGGATCTCCGGCACATCAAGCCAATTCTGACACCCCGGTTCACCCCCTCCTGCACGAATGAGCTGATGGCATTTTTGGGAAAACTGGCGGCGGAGCGCGATCTGCCGGTGCAGTCCCACCTGTCGGAAAACGGCGCGGAGATGGACTGGGTACGCCAGCTCCACCCGGATTGCAGACAGTATTGGGAGACCTACAAGAAGTACGGCCTTTGGAATGACCGCACCGTGATGGCCCACTGCGTCTGGTCGGACGAGCGGGAGCGGCAGGCCATGAAGGACGCCGGGGTAACGGTGGTCCACTGTGCCGACTCCAATCAGAATCTCTGCTCCGGCGTGGCGCCGGTACGGAGGATGCTGGACGAGGGCGTAAAGGTGGCTCTTGGCAGCGACATCGCCGGAGGCGATCATTTGGATCTGTTTGACGTGACGGCGGCCGCCGTCCGGGCTTCCAAGGCCCGGCGGATGATGGATGACTGGAACACCCCCTTCCTCACCGTGGCGGAGGGGTGGTATCTGGCTACCTCTGCCGGGGCCGCTTTCTTTGGAGAGCAGCCGGGCTTTGCCGCGGGAAATTCCCTTCACGCCATCGTACTGGCGGATGACACGCTGCCTCAGCCCCGCACCCTGACTCCGGCGGAGCGGCTGGAACGGGCGGTGTACCGCCGTCAGGAGGGGGCCGTACAGGCAGTTTGGTCCGCCGGAAGAAAAATCTACGCGAAGCCGTAAGAAAGTTGTCCGCAAGAGTTTGGAACATAAAGAACGCAGCCGTTTTCGGGAGGATCTCCCAAAAACGGCTGCGTTGTTTTGCATTTCTTTGCGGTTGCGGCGTATTCCATTGGTTCTGTTGGAATTACTGCACGGTGACGGGCTTGGGATACACGCCCCGGAAGTCGAACCAGCCCCGGGGGTCCCGGATGGCACCCAGATAGGTGTCCCGCAGCTTCCAGGCCGTTCCCACCGTGTAGAGGGGGGATATGGCGCAGTCGATCTCCAGCAGCAGGTCCTCCGCGTCATGGAGACAGCCCATACGGGCCGAGCCGTCCTCCGCACCGGCGATGATGGACATCAGCGTATCGTAGGCACTGTTTTCATAGTGGAGGAAGTTGTCCCGGTTGCCGGTGGTCCAGTCCATCAGGAAACATTCCGCATCGCTGCACACGGCGCTGACGGACATACCGGCCAGCGTGTAATTCCCGCTGCGCATAGCGGAGGCCAGCTCCGCCGACGTTACGGCTCTGGGCGTCACGTTCACGCCCAGATAGTGGCCCCACATACCGCACAGGGCCATGGCCACGGTCTTGTTGCTGCCCTGATCCACATAGAGATATTCCAGAGCACCCAGCTCCGCACTCAGGTCGCTGCCCCGGTCATATCCGGCATTCTGCATCAGGTCCACAGCGTCCTGGCAGCGGTCGGCGTAGCTTTCCGGATCGTTGTCCAGCAGGCTGCCGCCGCAGGCGCGGAAATCCAGATCTGCGTTGTCCTCCGGCACACCGGGGGGCACCAGTCCCTCGGCGGGCTGTGCCGTGATCCCCGCCATGGCGGCCAGCTGCTCCCGGTCGATCACCAGACTCAGGGCCTTGCGGATGGATTCATCCTCCAGACGGCTGCAGTTGAACATGACGGAGTAAGTCTCCAGAACAGGCTCTGCCTGCCAGGTCTCATCCGCTTCCATCTGCTCTGCCATCTCCTCCTCCGTCAGAGGCCAGACAGCGTCTACCACGCCCTGATCATACAGGACCTCCGCCGTTTGCGTGTCTCCGAAGCGGAAGGTCAGATCCTCCGGACCGGTCAGCTTTTTGCCGTAGGCGGTATTTTCCGTCAGCGTCAGAGCATTTTCGTCCTCTGCGGAGGCAGTATAGGGACCATTGGTCACCAGACGGGTGGGATCGGACCACCAGCGACGGGGCGTCTCATCCTCTTTCAGATTATCGTTGGCGGCATCCGCCTCCTGCTTGAGCCGCTGTACAACATCCTGCCGCAGAGGCATGGTGGCGATGGAGGTGCAGACCTCCCGCAGGAACCAGTCATAATGACCGGTCAAGGTCACCACAAGGGTGGTGCTGCTTTTTGCGCTCACCGCCAGCAGACTCATGTCGCCGGAGGCCTGAGCCTCCGCATAGCCGCTGACAATGGACAGCAGCGGGGCATACACGGAGCCGGTGGCGGGGTCCGCCAGACGCTGCCAGGCGTATACAAAGTCGCTGGCCTTGACCTCTACGCCATCGGACCACTTGCCGCCCCGGAGGCGGAAGGTGTAGGTGACGGTGCCATCGCTGTTCTCCTTCATGTCCACGCTTTTGGCGGCACCGGGGACTGCGATGGCCTGGCTGTTTTCGCCCGTTTCCAGCCGCATCAGATTTTCATAAAGGTGGTTCAGGATGGTCTGGTCCCCGATCCGCTGGGCGTAGATAGGATCATAGGTGGCGGGGGTCTCACCCACGCAGACGGAGAGGGATGCCCGGCCGTCTGTCGATTCCTTCCGGCCGCAGGCGGTCAGGAGGGTAACGCACACCAGAGCGCTGAGACACAGCGCTGTCAGGCGCTTCCATAATTTCATAGGGACTCCTTTTATGTTATGCCATGGTCAGGCTGCCGTTTTCATCGAATTTCACCGGCAGGATCTCATTGCGGGTATTCTTGGCAATATCGTCGATCCGGATCTTGGAGGGGAAGTCCGCCACAAAGCTGACGGCCACGCCCTGCCGCTTGGCCCGGCCGGTACGGCCGATCCGGTGGACATAGTCCTGATTTTCATCAGGAATGTCGCAGTTGAACACGATGTCCACATCATCCACGTCGATGCCCCGGGCGGCCACGTCAGTGGAAACAAAGACCCGAAGCTTACCCTTGCGGAACAGATCCATTACCTGCTCCCGCTTCTTCTGGGGAATGTCCCCATGGATGCACTGGGCGTCGATGCCCCGCATCTGCAGGAACTTGGTGATGCGCTCCGTGTTGCCCTTGGTGTTGCAGAACACCATGCAGCGGTCAAAGCCGGTCTCGTTCAGGATCTTGGCGATGGCCTCCGCCTTGCCGTCGAAGCTCACATCCATGCGGAACTGCTTGATATCGGGCTTGTTCTGCTCGTCCTCCCGGACGGTGACCTCCTCCGCGTCCCGCTGATACACCCAAGCGATGTCCATGACCTCACGGGAGATGGTGGCGGAGAACAGTCCCAGATTTTTCCGCTTGTCCATGCGGTCCAGCAGCCGGGTCACGTCATGGATGAAGCCCATGTCCAGCATCCGGTCCGCCTCGTCC
>ERZ824480.2485-NODE-2485-length-13860-cov-2.920753_pt1 | contig 13860 bp, 8 predicted proteins | sample MGYA00519861_ERZ824480 | MGnify/ENA primary metagenome ERZ824480 (study PRJEB31778, sample SAMEA3449152) | human gut metagenome | biome: human gut; feature: human-associated habitat; material: faeces | place: United Kingdom | collected 2010/2012 ... | reverse complement strand
GCTGCAGCTCCTGCTGATCCTGTACAAGCTGATTGTTTTCCTCAGTCAGATCCGTGACCTTCTGTTCAAGCTCCTCTTTCTCGGCAGACAGTTTTTTGACGTTCTGGAAACCGGTCAGACAGTCTGTCAAATACGCACCGATCTGGTTAATTCCGTTCTGAAACGGGATGATCACAAAGCCTGCGGCTTCCCGGATCGGCGTGACCGGCATTTTGTCTGCTGCACTGCCTAAAATGCCGGAGAGACACAGGAACGTCATGATGAAAAGTAAATGTTTGCTTTTTAGCTGAAATTTTTTCTTCTTATTCATAGCGGGTCCTTTTTGATAGATTTACTTCTTTTTATTTACCGTGTAAGCCCAGCGATGCAGCGCATCGTGCGTGATCAGTTCCTTGAGCCCACAGATGGTACAGAGGTCATAATACTGGGAAAGCTGTACCGGACAGCCGAGCTGTCTCGAAAGATAGCGGTCAATGTTCGGAATCCTTGTGCTTCCGCCGGTGATATAAATACCCTCTTTCTGGATATGATCGTGGATCTGCGGCGGTGTACGCTCCAGCGCATGCTTGATTTCCTCGCCGATCTCATTAACACCGGAAAGGAGTGCTTCGTTTACGAGGGAAGAAGTAATGATCCCTTCCATTGGAAGACCGGATGCACCATCTACGCCGCGCACCTTCCGCGCCTCTTTTTTGTCTGTTCCAAGATCCGCCAGCGCAATCTTGACACGTTTGGCTGTTTTGGAGCCAATCTGGAAATTGTTTTTGCGGCGGTTCAGATTGCATATCGATTCGTTGAACTGTTTTCCGCCTACCGGGATGATACTGGAAAAAATAACCCTCGTGTTGGCGATAACAGAAATCTCTGTGCTCTGCGCTCCGATGTTGACAATCATGGAACCCTTCGTGCGGTTGATCGGAATGCCAAGTGCCAGCGCATCCGCGATTGGTTTATCCACAAGATACATGCGGCAGTTTTTTAAGGCTCCCTTATGTGCAATCGTATAATAAGAACGCCGTTCAATCTCTGTCATATCGCAGGGAACTGAAAAATACAGCTCCGGGCGGTATCCCATGTGGCGCGTACAGCGGTGGAGAAGCGTGTGCAAAACGGCTTCTACCATCAATACATTCGCAATGCGTCCGTTGCTCATGGGGGTAATTACCTCGATATTGGAAGGCGTTCTCTCGTGCATTTCATATGCGTAATTTCCAACGGCAATCACCTGTTCGCGGTTGCGTATGGCAATCATATTTTTTTCTTTTGTGATTGTGTCTTTCTTCAGGTCATAGATTTTGACGGTACTGGTGCCAAGGTCTATGCCGTATACATTTCGAATCTGCATCGTGCTCCTTTAACTTGTTCCCTTCCTTTGGGCATTTCTGCCTCGGATTTTCGGGATCAGATTCCCTGTTCCAGCATACTGGTATAACAGTGATCCCCGATAATAATGTGATCCAGCAGGGTAATGCCGAGCATTTCGCCCGCCCGCCGGATCTGCCGTGTCACGGTAATGTCATCACCGCTTGGTTCCGGGATTCCGCTTGGATGGTTGTGAACCAGCAGAATATGAACCGCACGGAACTGCAGTGCCGCAAGAAAAAGCTCCCGCGGCGAAATCATCGTCGCATTGACCGTTCCTCTTGTGATTTCCTTTTCTCCGAGAAGCTGATTTTTTGTGTCCAGCATCATGCAGAGAAGAACCTCCTGATCCTCGTGGCGGAGACGTTCCATGTAATAATCCGCACTGGAAGCCGGATCATGAAAGCAGAGACCTTTACTTGCTCCGGCCGCGGCCATTCGTTTGGAAAGCTCACCGATGCACTGGAGCTGGATCGCTTTTACTTCCCCGACTCCGCGGATCTGCAGAAGTTCCTGTCTTGTACAGTGATAGAGTCCTAACAGGCCCTCCTCTTTTCCGGGAAGGGAAAGAATTTCTCTTGCGAGCTCCAGGGATGTTTTTCCCCTTGCCCCACATCGTAAAATGACAGCCAGAAGCTCCGCGTCGGAAAGGCTTTCCGGGCCGTTTTCCAGGCATTTTTCATATGGCTGTTCCATCGTCGGCAGGTTTCGTAATCCATTTTTTCTCATGTATTCCTCCCACCACTCTTCCGGGAATTTTCATGGAATACATTGGTTTGAATCACCCATCATTCTAGCACAACTTTCCGCAGATGTATAGGAATTATGAAAAATTCATATATTTTTTTGCAATTTCCTCTGCCGTTTTTAATCCGTCCATGGCTGCGGAAGTGATGCCTCCCGCATAGCCTGCGCCCTCTCCGCACGGGTAAAGACCGGTAAGCGACGAACTTTCGAGCGTTTCATTTCTTACAATGCGGACCGGTGACGAGGTACGCGCTTCCACGCCGGAAAGAACGGCGTCCGGACGGGAAAAGCCGTGGATTTTCCGCTCAGATGCACGAATGCCTTCCACAAGGGAGTCTCCAATAAACGTCGGAAGAACTTCCCGCAGATTGGCAAAAGTCCATTCTCCGCAGATGGAAGGGGTTACCTCTCCAAGTGCTGTAGAAACTCTGTTTTCACAGAAATCACCAAAAAGCTGCACCGGAACTTTGCCTTTTCCGGCTTCCCACGCAGCGTGTTCAAGCGCTCTCTGGAATGCCACACCATCGAGTACGTCCGGCGTTCCCTCTACATGGTACGGGCGGTAGTCTTCCGGTGTTACGGTGACAATCATAGCGCTGTTCGCATTTTTACCTTCCCGGTCAGAATAACTCATACCGTTGACGCAGGTGCGTTCCGCTTCCGAGGATGCGTTGACAACATAGCCGCCGGGACACATGCAGAATGAGTACACGCCTCTTCCGTTTTCACACTGATTGGTGAGCTTATACGGTGCTGCCCCAAGAAAATCCGGTGCCTCCGGTCCGTACTGATCCTCCGTGATCATCTTCTGCGGATGCTCAATGCGGACGCCGACAGCGAAGGATTTTGCTTCCATGGAGATCTTATTTTCGCAGAGTTTAAAGAAGGTATCGCGTGCAGAGTGGCCGATCGCAAGGACTGCCGTCTCCGAGGCAATCTTCTCGGTTTCATTGACGGTTACAGAAGTGAGTCTGCCGTTTTCAATCCCAAAGTCCGTCACTTTTGCTCCGAAACGGACTTCTCCGCCGCATGCCTCGATCTTTTTCCGCATCGTTGTCACAATTCCGATGAGCTGATCGGTGCCAAGGTGTGGTTTCTGATCGTACAGAATTTCTTCCGGTGCCCCGCATTCCGTGAAAATCCGGAGTACCTCACGGTTTCTGCCGGATGGATCCTTCACCGAAGTGTTTAATTTTCCATCCGAAAACGTACCGGCGCCGCCCTCTCCGAACTGTACGTTCGATTCCGGGTTCAGAACGCCGGTTTTCCAGAACGCATCGACACTTTTCTTTCTCTGTTCTGCAGATTCGCCGCGCTCCAGAACGAGCGGACGGTAGCCATGCTTTGCGAGAACATAGGCACAAAAAAGCCCTGCCGGACCGCTTCCGATAATAACCGGCCGGTGAACAAGAGTCTGTTCTCCGGATTTTGGGAACACATATGGCTTTTTCTCCGCTTTTACGATCTGGTTATTTTTCGCTTTCCGCAGTACGGCGTTCTCATCTTTTACTTTTACATCAAGCTGATAAACGTATTTTAATTCGGATTTCTTTCTGGCATCAATTGAGCGGCGTAAGAGCTCAATTTCCTGCAGATCGTGTTTTCCGATTTTCAGTGTTTTTCTTATTTTCTGTTCCAGTTCCTCCTGTGTGTGGGTGACTGGAAGCTTTAATTGCTGTATCCGAATCATGCATGTTCTCCTGCTGCAGCTCTTCCGGCTGCACTTCCGCTGGACCAGGCCCACTGGAGATTGTAGCCGCCGCAGACGCCGTCGACGTCCAGGGCTTCTCCCGCAAAGAAAATACCAGGGTGCTGTACCGATTCCAGAGAATCCGTAAGCTGGTCGAGCGTGATGCCGCCCGCACACACCTGGGCTTTTCCAAAGTCGGTCTGGCCGGTGATCTGTAAACGATATGATTTGATAGCGCCTGCCATTTCTTCCGGAGTCTTTTTCTTTCCGATCAGAACCGGAATGAGTTTTTCCGGAAGAAGACCGATCAGAAGCTCTTTGGGCGCTTTATACGGGCAGATTTCCTGCCGTCTGACAAGTTCTGCAGTAAGCTCCGATTCCGTCAGTTCCGGAAAGAAGTCTACGAGAAGTTCAGCGCGTTTTTTCTGCATGCAGGCGCGCACAGCGAACCGGGAAATCTGGAATACCGGGATGCCGGAGACACCGTAGTCGGTAAGCTGCAGCTCTCCCTGTTCCGTCAGAATCTCCTGATTTTCAACCAGAAGCGTAATCTTCGCGCGCACCCGAACACCCGCCCAGGAGGAAAACTGGTTTCCTTTGCAGCGGAGCGGGCAGAGGGCCGGGAAAAACGGAATCGAAGCGAGCTGAAGCTGATCGGCAAATCGAAGTGTATCTCCGTCGGAACCGGCGATCTGGGAAGCACAGCTTCCGCAGCAGATGATGACGCTGTCAGCCGGGTACTGCCATCCTTCGGTGCGCACCAGATAACCATTTTCGGCTTTTTCCACTGCAACAGCCGTTTCCCGTGTCTTGATTTTTACCTTTCGGAATCTGGCTTCCAAAATCAGCAGCTCAAGAACGGACTGTGCCTGCTCGCTGGCCGGATAAAGCCAGCCTTCACGGCTTCGGATGCGGATGCCGAGCTGTTCAAAAAACTGTTCGGTGTCCTGTTCGGTAAACTGTTCGAGAACCCGTGATGCACGCTCCTGATTTCCCGTGCGGTAGCACGATGCATCCTGATAACGATTGGTAAAATTACACCGTCCGTTTCCGGTCGCAAGAAGCTTTCTGCCCGGTTTATCGTTCTTTTCCAGAACGGTGACCGCGGCACCGAGACGTGAGGCCCAAATTGCCGCCATCAGTCCGCTCGCGCCGCCGCCGATAATTACCACATTTTTTGCCATTATAATGTCACCATACCGGCATCGACGAGTTTCTGAAGACTCATCAGAATACCGAATTTTGCGTGCTGCCACGTAAGCCCACCCTGGAAGTAGACAGCGTACGGCGGTTTGATCGGACCGTCGGCAGAAAGTTCAATGGAAGAGCCCTGCACGAAAGCGCCAGCTGCCATGATAACTGGGCTGTCGTAGCCTGGCATATCCCAAGGTTCCGGGGAAACGAAGCTGTCGACCGGGGCAGCTGCCTGGATACCCTGGCAGAATGCGATGACGCCTTCCGGTTTTCCAAAGGTCACCGCCTGAATGATGTCGTGACGGCTCTCGGTTCCGTTTGGAACAACGGCAAATCCCAGTTTCTCATAAACATTTGCAGCAAAGACAGCACCTTTTAATGCCGCTGCGGTAACGGTCGGTGCCAGGAAGAATCCCTGGTAGAAGGAACCGTTCACACCGAGTGTTGCGCCAACCTCTTTTCCAAGTCCCGGGGAGAGCAGACGGTATGCTGCATTTTCCACGTACTTTTTCTTTCCAACAATGTAACCGCCGGCCGGAGCCAGTCCGCCGCCCGGGTTTTTGATCAGGGATCCGACCATCAGATCTGCACCGACATTGGTCGGTTCGATCGTCTCCACGAACTCGCCGTAGCAGTTATCAACCATACAGATGACATCTGGTTTGATATTTTTAATAAATGCAATCAGTTCACCGATGCGGGTAACAGAAAGCGTCGGTCTGGTCTGATATCCTTTCGATCTCTGAATCGTCACCATCTTTGTCTTTTTGTTGATGGCATTTTTGATTTCTTCGTAATCGAAAGAGCCGTCCTCTTTTAAATCTACCTGGCGGTAAGTTACGCCATATTCCGCAAGAGATCCGACGGACGGGCGGATGCCGATCACTTCCTCAAGGGTGTCGTACGGTTTTCCAACAGGAGAAAGCAGTTCGTCGCCCGGGCGGAGATTTCCGGAAAGCGCCGTTGCAAGCGCATGGGTTCCGCAGGCGATCTGCGGGCGTACCAGTGCATCCTCAGTGCCGAAGCACGTTGCATAGACCTGCTCCAGCGTATCACGTCCCAGGTCATTGTATCCGTATCCTGTGGTTCCATATAAGCATGCCTCGCTGACCTTGCTTGCCTGCATGGCGTGGATGACCTTTAACTGGTTGTATTCTGCGATTTCATCAATTTTTGCAAAACGCTCTTTTAATTCTTCCTCAATTTTCGTTCCAAATGCGAAAACTTCTTTGGAAATGCCAAGTGTGCTGTACATAGCAGCTTTTTCTGTCAACATGATTGTTCTCCTTCTTCCTTTGCATCGGCCGAAACGATTTCGTTCCAGCGATCCAGCATATATGATAATATTTTTTCTTCGTCGTAGTCAAAATCCGGCTTGTTCAGCCAGATCACATCCTTTTCCCGGCGGAACCAGGTCAGCTGCCGTTTGGCAAAATGACGGGTGTCCCGCTTGATGATATAGACGGCCTCCTCCAGCGTGCATTCGCCCGCAAGATACGGGAACAGTTCTTTGTAGCCCAGTCCCTGCATGGAGACAAGATCTCTTGTGTATCCCATTTCTTTCAAACGGAAAACTTCATCAACCAGTCCGTCACGGATCATCTGATCGACGCGCCTGTCAATGCGGTCATACAGAATCGAACGTTCGTCGTTCAGCACAAAATAAGCAGAACAGTACGGAGATTCCTTCTGCTTCTGCTCCTCGTTGTGCTCCGAAATCTTCTGTCCTGTCTCGTGATAATATTCCAGCGCCCGGATTACACGTTTTACATTATTCGGGTGAATCGTCTCCGCGGAAGCAGGATCAACCTCGGAAAGTTCCCGGTACAGTTCTGCCGCGCCTTCCTCCGTTGCTGCTTTTTCTTCCAGCTGTTTCCGGATCGGCAGTTCACCGTGCGATTCCGTAAAATCAACTTCTTTTAAAAGCGCCTGGATATAAAAGCCGGTGCCGCCCGTCACGATCGGAATCTGTCCGGCGGCGTATATTTTTTCCATCGCTTCATGCGCCAGTTCCACAAACTTCACGACGTGAAACTCTTCGGAAGGATCGAGCACATCGATCAGATAATGCGGAACGCCGCACATCTCCTCCGGGCGGATTTTGGCAGATCCGATATCCATATGGCGGTAGACCTGCATGGAATCCGCGGAGATAATGGCCCCATTCACCGCTTTGGCAAGCGAAATCGACAGCTTCGTCTTGCCGACAGCGGTCGGACCGGTCAGGATAATCAAAGGTTTTTTCAAAAAAATCACCTACACAATTCTCTTAAATTTCTTTTCCAGTTCCCGTTTCGAGAGGGAAATGATCGTCGGCCGGCCGTGCGGGCAGTGATACGGATCTTCGAGCGTCAAAAGCTCGGCAATGAGCTGCTCCGCCTCTGCATAGGAAAGATGATTGTTGCCCTTTACGGCGGCCTTGCACGACATCGTCGCCAGACGGTCTTTTAAAATCTCCAGCGGCTTTTCGCGGACCTCCTCAAGATTGTCGAGAATCTCGATAAACAGCTCCTCCGTCGCAATACCGTACAGGTTGTGCGGCACGGCGTTGATCGCATAGTCTTTTCCGCCGAACGGGGAAATTTCGTAGCCGAAGGACTGGAAAACGTCCATGTAACGGGTCACAAGATCCGCTTCCTGCGGCGTTAAGGAGACGATCAGCGGAGGACTCACCATCTGGGAGGTGACGTTCTTTTCCCGGTAATTTTTCATCATCCGCTCGAACAGTACCTTTTCGTGCGCGGCATGCTGATCGATGATGTAGAGATTCTCGCCGTACTGAATCAGCCAGTATGTATCGAAAACCTGGCCGATGATGCGGTGCGATTTCTCTGCCTCCGGGGTAAGAAACTGCTCATCAAAGAGCTGCATCTGGCCTTCTGGATCAGGCGAAGCAGATGCAGATGAGGATTCTTCCGGCATGGAAGATACCGTTGGAGCTGCATCTGGCTCCTGCTGATGCTGTATTGCGTCCGCGTTTGAGAGGTCTGCCGTCTTTGGCACGTTTCCTGCACCCGGCTCAAACAGTTCTTCCTCTTCCCGCGTCATTCCCGTCATCTGCTGAACCGGCACATACGTTTTCGCTGCGCGGTATCCATTTCGTTCCACCTCCGGGAAAATTGGCATTCTTCTGCTCTGGCTGGAAACCGGCTCCACCGGAAGGGACTGCCGTGCAAAGCCTTCTTTTACCTGCCGTTCCTGCTCGAACGGTTCCGGAACAACAATCTGTTCTTTCCGTGCCGCTTTTTCCTCTGCTTTCCGTTCCCTGTCGGAAGAAAGCGAAACCTTCACAATCTGCTCCCTGTGATTCAGCGCACCTGAGATCATATCGCGCATCTGGCGGTAAATCTCCTCCTGATGAGAAAAACGAAGTTCCATCTTCGTCGGATGCACATTGACATCCACCGCCTCTCCATCCATCTGGACATAGAACAGCGTAAACGGATATTTATGCTGCATCATCGATGTCTGATATCCGTCCTCAATCGCACGGGCGAGCAGCTTGCTCCGCACATACCGTCCATTCACGTAATAATTTTCAAAATTCCGGTTTCCCCTCGAGATCACCGGTTTTCCGATAAAGCCGTCAATCGTCATCAGCGGGCTTTCCGAGTGAATCTCGATCAGCTCCCGCGCGATGTCGCGGCCGTAAATATTATAGACCAGTTCTTTTAAATTCCGGTTGCCGCTCGTATGGAGCTTCACCTGTGAATTCACCATATATTTAAACGAAATCCCCGGGTGCGACAGCGCAAGCTGCTCCACAACGGAAGTCACCGCATTCGCCTCCGTAACCGGCGTTTTTAAGAATTTCTGACGAGCCGGCGTGTTGTAAAAAAGATTCCGGACCAGAAAGGTTGTTCCGGTCGGGGCACCGACCTCCTCATTGGCCTTCTCCGCGCCGCCCTCAATCACATACCGCGTTCCCGTCAGCGCATCCGGTGTTTTCGTAATCATCTCGATCTGCGCAACCGCCGAGATACTCGAGAGCGCCTCGCCGCGGAAGCCAAGAGATGCAATCTGCACGAGTTCTTCCACGGAACGGATCTTGCTCGTCGCGTGGCGCAGAAAAGCGAGCGGCACCTGTTCGGCCGGAATGCCGCTTCCATTGTCCGTGATCCGCACCAGCGAGATACCGCCGTCGCGGATTTCCACGGTGATCGCCGTCGCACCGGCGTCCATTGCATTTTCCACCAGCTCCTTTACCACGGAAGCCGGCCGTTCCACGACCTCACCGGCCGCAATTTTATCGATCGTATTCTGATCCAGTACTGCTATGGTAGCCATGTTGTTCCTTTCTGTTTCGGATTGATTCTAACTTATGTTCTGATCCAGTATTCCCCTATTTCCAGCGGTTTTTCACCTTTCCCTGGAAACGGTACAGGGTATTTAAAGCATCCATCGGTGTCATATTCGAGATATCAAGCTCCGAGAGCTCTTTGATGATATCATCGTCCTGCACCGTATCGAACAGCGACATCTGTGCCATATCGACCTCGTCGTAGTGAACAGGCTTTGCCTTCGGTTTTTTCTGCATGGTCAGATCCTTGACTGCAGCAGTGATATCGGCATCGCTCAGCTGCTCCACCAGCTCCTGCGCCCGGGAGAGCACTGACTCCGGCACTCCCGCAAGACGCGCTACCTGGATACCGTAGCTCTTATCTGCGCCGCCCTGTACAATTTTACGCAGGAATACGATATCGTCGCCCTTTTCCTTAACGGCAATACAGTAGTTGTGCACGCCCGGAAGCTTTCCTTCAAGCTCAGTCAGCTCATGGTAATGCGTAGCGAACAGTGTCTTTGCACCGAGCAGCTTCGGATTCGCCACATGCTCAATCACCGCCCAGGCGATCGAAAGACCGTCGAACGTACTCGTTCCTCTTCCGATCTCATCGAGAATCAGCAGACTGTTCGAGGTTGCATTCCGAAGAATATTTGCCACCTCCGTCATCTCAACCATAAACGTACTCTGGCCGCTTGCCAGGTCATCGGATGCGCCGACACGGGTAAAGATCCGGTCCACAATACCGATGTTTGCCTTCGAAGCCGGAACAAACGAACCGATCTGTGCCATCAGCACAATGAGGGCCGTCTGGCGCATATACGTCGATTTACCGGCCATGTTCGGTCCGGTCACGATGGCGACGCGGTCATCGGCATCGTTGAGGAACGTGTCGTTCGGGACGAAGAGGCTGTCCTTCTGCGCCTGCTCGACGACGGGGTGACGCCCCTCGCGGATGTCGAGCGTGCGCGACAGGTCCACCTCGGGGCAGACGTAATTGTTCTTCACGGCGGTCTCGGCCAGCGAGCACAGCGCGTCGAGCCGCGCCACGGCGTCCGCCGCCGCCTGCACGCGCGCAACCTCGTCGGCGACGAGCTGGCGCACCTCGCTGAAGAGCTGGTATTCCAGCTCCGCGATGCGCTCGCGCGCCGTCAGGAGCGTGTTCTCGAGCTCCTTGAGCTCGTGCGTGAAATACCGCTCGCTCGACACGAGCGTCTGCTTGCGGATATAGTCCTCCGGCAGCTCGGTGATGCCCGCGCTGTTGGGAATGTCGATGTAATAGCCGAAGACCTTGTTGTAGCCGACCTTGAGCTTTTTTGCGCCCGTGCGCTCACGCTCGCGCTGCTCGAGCTCGGCAACGGTCTGCGCGCCGTGGTCGCGCACGTTGCGCAGGCGGTCGACCTCCTCGCTGTAGCCGGTGCGGAGGATACCGCCCTCGCGCACGGAAAACGGCGGCTCGTCGCAGATCGCGCGGTCGATGCGCGCGCAGAGATCGGCGAGCGTGTCCATCTGCGCGATGTCGCGCAGCGCCGCACTGTGCACGTTCTGCAGCAGCGCCGTCAGCTGCGGCAGCTGCGCGCAGCAGAGCGCCAGCGCGTGCAGGTCGCGCCCGTTGGCCGAGCCGTACACCGCGCGCGAGACAAGGCGCTGCATATCGCCGATCTCCCGCAGGCAGCAGATCAGCTCGCTGCGCAGGACATTGTCGCCCACCAGCTCCTCCACCGCGCCGAGGCGGCGGCGGATCTGCACGGGGCTCAGCAGCGGACGCTCGACCCAGGTGCGCAGCAGGCGGCCGCCCATAGGCGTTTTCGTCTTGTCGAGCACCCAGAGGAGGCTGCCGCGCTTTTCGCCGGAGCGGAGGTTTTCCGTCAGCTCCAGATTGCGGCGCGTGGTGTAGTCGAGCTCCATGTAGTGGTCGTCGCCCAGCAGCTCCAGCCGCCGGATGTGGCCGAGGTCGCACTTTTGCGTCTCGTGCAGGTAGGCCAGCAGCGCGCCGGCCGCGCACACGGCCGGAGCCTCGCCGAGGCCGAGCTCGTCCGTACTCTGCACGTCAAACTGCTCGCACACGCGCGCAGCCGCCGCCATGTACTCAAACCGGTCGCCGCCCGCCTCGACCAGACTGCCGAGGCGCTTGGTGAGGAAGGTGCGGATGTCGTCGTTTTCCGCCGCCGCGTCGGCGCATACGGCCTCGCGCGGGGCAAAGCGCCCGAGCTCGTTGAGGATGTGGCTCACGGCGTCGGCCGGGTAGCTCGCGGCGCAGAATTCCCCCGTCGAGAGGTCGCAGAACGCCGTGCCGCCGGACTGTGCGCTCAGATACACCGCGCCGAGATAGTTCGACTTGTTCTCCTCGAGCATCGAGGACTCCGTGACCGTGCCGGGTGTGATGATGCGGATGATGTCCCGCTCGACCAGCCCCTTGGCAAGCGCGGGATCCTCCATCTGCTCGCAGATGGCCACCTTGTAGCCCTTGGCGATCAGGCGGCCGATGTACGCCTCGGCCGAGTGGTACGGCACGCCGCACATGGGCGTGCGCTCGGCGGGGTCTTCGACGTTGCGGTCACGCGTCGTGAGCGTGAGGTCGAGCTCGCGCGCGGCCAGGCGCGCATCGTCGTCGAACATCTCATAAAAATCGCCCAGCCGGAAAAACAGCAGGCAGTCGGGATTGCGCTGCTTGATCTCGTAATATTGCCGCTTCATCGGCGTCAGTTCCGCCATGTCACGCCTCCTCGCCGTAGAGCGCCCAGGTGTTGCTGCCGGTGATCTTCACGTCCACGAACTGCCCGACGAGCGTCTCGCTGCCGCGCATATGCACCAGCCGGCCGCCCTTCGTGCGCGCCGTGAGCGGATAGTCGCCCCGGCCGTCCGCCCCGTCGACGAGCACGCGCTGCACGCTGCCCTCATAGGCGCGGTGCTTCTGCTCGGAGATGGCGTTGGCCGACGCGACGAGCGCGTCAAAGCGCACCTGCTTCTGCGCACGGGTGTAAGGGTCGGGCATCTTTGCTGCCGGTGTGCCGACGCGCGGCGAATAGATGAAGGTGAACATCGCGTCATAGCGCACGGTCTCGACGAGCGAGAGCGTGTCCTGAAATTCTTCGTCCGTCTCGCCGGGAAAGCCGACGATGATGTCCGTCGTGAGCACGAGGTCGGGCATATACTGCCGCGCAAGCGCCACCTGCGCCAGATATTTCTCGCGCGTGTAGCCGCGGTTCATCGCGTGCAGGACGCGGTCGTTGCCGCTCTGCACGGGCAGATGCATCTGGTGCGCGCACTTTTCGCACTCGGCCATGGCGCGAAAGAGCTTTTCCGTCGCGTCCTTCGGGTGGCTGCTCATGAAGCGGATGACAAAGTCGCCCGGGATGGCGTTGATGCTGCGGATGAGGTCGGCAAAGTCCACGTCCTCGTCGAGGTCGCGGCCGTAGGAATCGACATTCTGCCCCAGCAGCGTGATGTCCTTGTAGCCCGCCGCAACGAGCTCGCGCGCCTCTTGCACGATCTCCTCCGGGTGACGGGAGCGCTCGCGCCCGCGCACATACGGCACGATGCAGTAGGTGCAGAAGTTGTTGCACCCGTACATGATCGACAGCCACGCCTTGACGCTGCCGTCGCGCTGCCGCGGGATGCCCTCGGCGACGCTGCCGTCCGCGGGCGCGATGGCGAACACGCGCCGGTGCTCGGTGCAGACGCTGCGCAGCAGCTCCGGGAAGCGCCACAGCTCGTGCGGTCCGAAGACGAGGTCAACGATGCGGTAGGACTTTTTCAGCTTCTCGGCCACGTGCTCCTGCTGCGCCATGCAGCCGCAGACCGCGATGATCTGCTCGGGATTGCGCGCCTTGGTGTGCGTCAGCGCGCCGACGTTGCCGAACACGCGCGTCTCGGCGTGCTCGCGCACGGCGCAGGTGTTCATGACGACGACGTCGGCCGCGAATTCGTCCTGCGTGAAATCAAAGCCCATGGCGCGCAGATAGCCGCGCAGCTTTTCGCTGTCGGCCTCGTTCTGCTGGCAGCCGTAGGTGTCGACCATGGCCAGCGGCTGACGGCCGCCGGCAGAAAAATGCGCGCGCAGCTGCGCGCAGATGTCCAGCTGGCGCTGGATGTCCGATTCGGGGATCTCTACTCTCTGATAGCTCATGCAATGCTCCTGCCTGTCCGGATATATCCGGGTAAAATTTGAAGTGTGATAGAATATTGTAGCATTTCGCGGTGGAATTTTCAATGCCAATCCTTTATAATATACGCGCGGGAAGCTCGCTTCCCGCGGACTGTGCACAAAGGAGGGCAAACCATGCCCGATATTCAAATTCTCTCTCCGCATCTTGCGGATCTGATCGCCGCGGGCGAGGTTGTCGAGCGGCCCGCCTCCGTGGTCAAGGAGCTGGTGGAAAACGCGTTCGACGCCGGGGCCCGCACCGTGACGGTGGAGCTGCGCGGCGGCGGCGCGACCTACCTGCGCGTGACCGACGACGGCTGCGGCATGACGCCCGAGGACGCGGGCATCGCGTTTTTGCGCCACGCGACGAGCAAGCTGCACGACGCGCAGGGGCTCGAGGCCATCGGCACGCTGGGCTTTCGCGGCGAGGCGCTGGCC
>ERZ824480.2481-NODE-2481-length-13867-cov-2.885752_pt1 | contig 13867 bp, 9 predicted proteins | sample MGYA00519861_ERZ824480 | MGnify/ENA primary metagenome ERZ824480 (study PRJEB31778, sample SAMEA3449152) | human gut metagenome | biome: human gut; feature: human-associated habitat; material: faeces | place: United Kingdom | collected 2010/2012 ... | reverse complement strand
CAGACGGGTGACAAGACCTGCTGTACTGAATTTATCAATATTAGAAAATGAAAATGTCTGTATATTTTCATACATTTTCTCTCTCAGATTACACGCAAATCCTGTTGATGCCGCCGCCGCATACTTTCCTGCCTGTATACCACAAAAAAGACTCAAAAATGCTTTAACAAGCATTATTCCACCGTAAATACCGACCTTTCTCATATCTCCAGCCTGTATTCCTTTATCAATTATTGAAGCTGTTATAAATGGAATAAGAATTTCCAAAAAAACTTCAACTGCAGTAAATATTGGCGTTATAATTGATTCTTTTTTATATTTGCCAATACATTTTGCTAATGTTTTTATCATATTTTTATCATTCTCCCTTCGATTAAATTCACCTTATCAGTCTACAGTCAGCATGACTTAATACTGTCATATACTCTCTGCAAAAGATTTCTAAGCTGTTCTTTTTCATCATCATTAAGTGTCTTTAAAAGTTCCCTCTCATTTTCATCCATTGAAGCTCTTGCCGTCTTGCATATCTCCTCACCTTTTGCCGTGAGCTTTACATGTTTGATTCTTTTATCATTTGAATCATAAAACCCCTCTATCATCCCCTTTTTTTCCAGACGTGCAGCAATTCCTGCCATCGTTGCCTGTTTAACTTCAAAATGCTTTTCAAGTTCTTTTAGCGTTATCGTCTCATCGGCTGCCTCGCTGATAGTTGCGAGGACCTTAATCTGCGAAAGGGTGACATCATCGCACATCAACGTATTATTAGCCTTTCTTCCAAGTGCATCGTTAAGTCTCTTTATAAGTTCACCACAATGCAATGTTTCTCCAAACATATGCTCATTCCTTTTCATAAAATTTTATAAATAGTTTCTTCTAGATTTTCTAATATATTACAAAAATAACAGCACGCTGTCAATAGCGTGCTGTTATTTTGCGTTTTTATTATCTGTTTTTACAAACAGTTTTTATTTTGCTCTTTTTCTGTCGTATACGACTACTCCTGCCATTCCTGCCAATGCAGCAGCAAGAATTATCATATACATGAACATACCTAAGCTGTCACCTGTTGAAACTGATGAATCCGGTGTTACAGTTGAGTCCGGTGTCTCTGTTGTACCTGGTGTTTCTGTTGTACCCGGTGTCTCATCATTTCCTGGATTTTCAGGTGTTGACGGTGTTATATCGCTTCCTGAATCCTTTGCTGCGTATACTACAGCATATGGGCTGAATGACTCTGCCTCGAATGAAAAACTATTTTCATCTGCTGTAACTGCTACACTTTCAAGAACTCCGTTGTTATTCATATGGAATACATACAGATTGTAATCTGCTGCATTGATTCCTTTTTTGTATGACATAGTAATCTTAATCTTACCGCTTGAAAGCTTAACGACTTTTCCGTCTGTTGTTTTAAGTGAAATATCATAATAATCCGCATTCTTTGAATCGAATCCCTTGATATTCTTTTCAGCAATAGCCGCATCAATCTTTTCAGATGTCGAAGCTGCTGTTTTCTCAACATTTAACTTAATTTCACTTACTGTAAGGTCTTTGCCTTCTTCATCTTTAACCTTTATATCACCTACTGATGCAATATCCTTGAAATCAACAGTATCTTCATTTCCATCAAGGTCAACTTTGATGTCTGTCTTACCTGGATCGTCAGGTTTAACAACAGGCTGCTTTTTAACAAGACCGTTGATTGCATCTGTTATTGCCTTTGCCATTGCATCTACCTTTGCCTGGTCTTCTGACGTAAGTGTTCTGTCTACCGCTTCGATTGCTTTTGTTACTGCTGAGAAATCCTCATAATCATCTTTGTTGAGAGCTTCTGCTGCCTTAATAGCCTCATCTACTGCTGTGTAGTCTGCTGCAACCGGTTCCGGCTTAACATCTCCTGATTTATAGTATGCAGGTGTCCAACCCTCAAAGTAATCTTCAAGTTTTACTGCTGATGCTTCTTCATCAGTCATCTTATTAACGCCTGCAGCTCTGCTTGAAGTGCTTACCTTTGTTCCGTCTGCAAGATGTGTATTATATTCATAATACTTAGCCTTTGCAGGTGTTACATTACTCATTGAAGTAAATCCTGCAGGAGCGATAGTATTAGCATCTTCAACTTCTGTATTTAAGAATACAACCTTTGAATCTGCTCTCCATGGTCTTGCAAAATATGTCTTTGTTATACCTTTGTTAATTCCCGGATAAGAAGTCTTTACAACTTTACAATTGTTGAAAAAATAACCTAACTGTGAAAGTGCCTTTGACGCAACAATGATACTTCCTGAAGCTGCTTTGTCACCGTATCCATACATGCTTAATGTACAGCCGTCGAATACCGCACTACCATCACCGCAGATATAATCTGTTGTACCTTCGATGACACAATTCTTAAAATATGTATGCTCTGTATTATTTCCTGTAAACATTGTATCCTGTGAACTTAAGAACTGGCAGTCCTTGAATTCGCTCTGGTCTGCTTCAATGAAAATAACACAAGCTCTTTCCTTATTTTTATAAAGTTTGATATCGGCATCTGTTGCTTTAGAACGGTCAACCTTAGAGTTATCTCCACCTTTGCCTACGCCATCTGCAACTTCTTCTGTTGTCATATATCTGTTGAATGAACTTTCATATATAACACCTTCTGAACGGAACGCTGTAGCTGTAGGAAGTACATTAACTGTTGCTCCCCAGTGGCCTGTACCCATTCCGATTTCAACGCCTTTTTCATACTTATCAACTGCTCTTGCTTCACTGTAATAACCGTTCATATCGGCACTGTAATAAGTATAACCTGAACCATAATACCATGTTATTGTTGAGCCTGTTTCACTTGAAATAGTAACATAAGGAGTATCAACCATAACCTGCTCTCTGTATAAAGCATCTGTAAGAGTAATTGTTACTCTCTCTGTTGTTCTTGTCATTCTGCCTATATACTTAACTGCATCTGTTATAGTCTCAAACTGCTGGCCCTTACCCACTTTTACCTCAGCCTGATATTCAACAGGTGATGTATCTGCTTCTGTTTCAAGATAAACATCATTCAAAACATCTGCACTGCCGACACTTACATGGTCATATGCGGTATACTTTTCAGATACAACTGATGTATCGTACTCGCCTGCTCTTAACTGTGCTTTGTATCCGTCACCTGTTACATCGAATGAATAAGAATAGCTACTGTCTGATTTGTTTGTAAATGTAATCTTTGTAACATCTGAAGCTTTGTCATCTGATGTTACGAACTTACCTGAAACATTAACCTTTGCTCTCTGTGTTGCAGCGATTTTTACATCTGTATAATCTCCTGCTGCCTTGTTTAACTTTTCTGTAACTTCATAATCGTCAACGCCGCCTAATACTACTGAATAGTTTGAGCTTGAATTAATACTTACATTTGAAAAACTGTAAGAACCATCTTTCTCTGCTTTTACATCAACATCAATCGTTGAAAGCTTTGAATTATCAGGTACAAATTTAACTGAAACTGTTCCTTTTACAGCATCTGCCGGAATTCCCATAATACTTCCTGAAACTGTTGCAACTGCATCGGCAACTGCTTCAAAGTCTTTAACAGCCGTAGCATTTTCACCTGTAAGTTCGAGAATATTGCCGTTATCGGTATCATTAATCTTAAATCCTACAGCACTTATTGATACTTCGTACTTGGCACTGCCGTTTACTCTCTTTAATACAACGGAATACTTGCCGTTGCTGTCAACCTGTGCAGTAACCGTCTTTGCAGAACTGTCTGTAAGACTGTCAAACTTAATCTCTGTAATTCCATTTTCTGCTGCATTTGCCACTGTACCTGTAACTGTGACATTTATAATCGGATTATATTCTGTCAAAGCCATTGTTCTGATCTTAACATCTCCGCCTGATATAACAGGAAGATACTTCTGCCCTTCTTTTTCAACAATATAACCCGTAATATCATCCACTGTTACAGACTGTGTTGTTGTCTTCATCTGAACAGAATATCCGCTGTCAGCACTGCCGATATATACAGGTCTGTCAGTTGCAGCATTTGAACATAACTGCTCATATTTTACTTTTGTTGTGTCATCTTTTACCGGGAGATATAATACGCTTCCCTGTCTGAAACGAAGTTTGTCACTATCATATGTAACGCCACTGTTTCCCACATCCTGTGACACATACAAAATGCCGCCGGACTCTCCAGCTGTTCCATCAAGAATTTCCCCTGCTACAGGTGCTTTCTTACTTGAATTCGCTGAAAACGAATACGTAATTTTTCGTGTCTGTGTATCTGCTGCAAATGCCGTAACACCCAATCCTACAGGCATCCCCGATACAATCAAAGTAACCGCAGAAACTGCCGCAAATACCTTTCTAAATAATTTGTTAAATCGCATAAAACCCTCCGAACATTTTACTAAATTATATTTTTTACCACACACTTCCTTTCATTATCACGCTTACCATTAATAAAACACGCAGTGAACTAATAACTAAAAATACCCACAAAAAAAAGAAAAGACTTTTGCGTATGTGTTTTATTAAAGTATGTATAAATAATATACTTATATCATAAATATGTCAATGAATTTTACCGATTATTATATTTTTTTGTTAATTTTTTACAAATACCTGTGTCGGATTTTTACTAATATCTTCCTCTTACATTCAAATGTTTGAAACTGTATGCAAAATATGCTATTTCTGCTATAGCTGTAATTGTCCACGAAAATACATAAACAAGGTACAATGAAGGTATAGAGTGAAAATATGCAAATATTGTATATACCCATGCAACCCTGAATACACACGAACCGCTTATAACAATAATTGTAGGTCCAACACTCTTTCCTATACCCCTCGATGCAGCAATTGATGCATCCATAAATGCAGATACCGCATACGAAAAAGCCATAATCTTTATTCTTGCCATCCCGGCGTCTATAACAGCCGGCTCACTAGTAAACAACGACAACAACTGGCGTCCAAACACAAAAAGTACAGTTCCAAGAATTCCTGCCGCACAAAATGAATATGCAATGCTTATAAAATAGCTGTGAAGCATTCTCTTTTTATTTCCGGCACCCATGTTCTGCCCCATAAAACTTGAACACGCTGTATAAAACGCTGACATTACATTATATATAAGTGCATCAAAATTGGCAGCTGCGGAATTGCCCGAAACCATAACAGAATCAAATGAATTCACACCTGTCTGGATAAAAAGGTTTGCAATCGCAAATATTGCGTTCTGGATTCCTGCCGGGATTCCAAGCATAAGAATCGCTTTCGCTGCATTCTTGTTTATTCTTACCTGCGAAAGACGAAGCTTGCACACATCATTTCTTCGCAAAAGATTAGTCATAATAAGTGTTGCTGAAATATACTGTGAAATAATACTTGCCATTGCTACACCCTGTTCTGCCAGACGAAATCCGATAACAAATATAAGATTAAGGCATACATTTACTATTCCTGCTATAAAAAGATAGAGTAACGGACGCTTTGTATCTCCTCCGGCACTCATAACAGCATTACCGAAGTTGTATACTGCCATGGCAGGCATACCAAGTGCATATATTCTGAAATAAAGCATCGCACCGTCTATAAGTTCTTCTTTTGTATTTAATAGATTCAACAATAAATGTGCACATGAAATACATATAATGCTTACAATAATTCCAACAATCAGGCACAGAATAAATGCTGTTTGAATTGTATCTTTCAAATCTTTGTGCTGTCTTGCACCAAGCTGCCTTGCCACTATTACATTGACACCACAACCCATTCCTATAAGAAATCCTGTAAAAAGCGTTACCAGAATTGTAGTAGAACCAACCGCCCCAAGTGCCTCATAGCTTGCAAATTTACCGACAACTGCCACATCGGACATATTAAAAAGAACCTCAAGAACCTGCGACATCATAAGCGGTATACTGAAAAGAAATATCTTTTTCCACAAAGAACCGCTTGTCATATCCATTCCACAGGACGTATTTTCTGTTTTTATTCCACTCATAAAAAATTTCCTCATATCAGGTATAATTAACTTTAGTTTTTGCACGTAATACGGCCTTTAAATCACGCCAAATCTACGCAGCAGTTAATTATACTAACACCTGATATGAGAAAATGCAACATATCTTATATTAATTTTTAATATTATTAATTTAAAGTTTTAATTTCACTATAATAACGTATCACTATAATAATCTGCCTTATGAACTGTAAGCAGTTTTTATTACATCTTAAAATATGACACACTCTCAGCCAGCTTGTCAGCAATCTCCCTAAGCTTGACGGCTCCCGAATACACTTCCCGGAACGTATCTGTAACCTTCTGCGTCTCCTCAAATGTTCTCTGAGTGCTTTCCATATTTTGTCCCGCAATTTCTGCAAGTTCTTCAACGGCACCAGACACCTTATTTCTTGAACCTTCAAGTTTAACCGTACTGTTCATTATTAATTCTATGCTGTCCTTTGAACTGCGTATATCATTAAGAACCTGTCCCACAATAATACGGGTCTCTTCCATGCTTTCGCTCTGACTTATAACTATATCCTGCATTTTCTGCATAATCTCGACAGATTTATACGAATCCTGCATAAGAACCTTTGTTATATCGTCAATCTGCTTACTTGAATCATTAGACTGCTCCGCGAGCTTCTTTATCTGCTGTGCAACAACAGCAAAGCCTTTTCCGGCTTCACCTGCTCTTGCCGCCTCTATAGACGCATTAAGGCTCAAAAGATTAGTCTCTTCAGCAACCGCCGAAATAAATGAGATTGCCGAATTAATTTTGTTTACAGACTCATTTGTGTGGTTTGTCTGCTCTTTTACTTCTTCAATTATATCTTTTACATTATCATTGATATTGCACAATTTAAAAAGCGTCTCAGAAACCTTTGTTCCTGACTTCTGCATAGACACGGCTGATTCGTTAAGAAGAGCCGCCTCTGATGTAGTCTCGCTGATGTTGTTTTCCATAATCTTCATATGGTCAAACGCAGCTTTGGAATTGGCTGACTGTATTGATGAATTTTCAACCATCTGATTAACGGTTGCACTTACTTCATTCATTGTCTTGTCGGTATTGTCCGCCGCCTCGCCGAGAACACCCGAAGTTTCAAGCAAAAGCTTTGAATTACTCGATATTTCGTTAATTACCAAGTTCATTGCATTGCTAAGCGATACTGTGCCTCGTGCCAAATCACCTATTTCATCTTTGCGGTTTAACATCTTTTTGTCAACGTCTATATTAAGACTGCCTCCCGCAACCTGTTCCACGATTCCTACACTTCTCTTTATATCTGAACTTATAGAATATGCAATCTTCATGCTTATACCGATACATATAACCATAACAAGGATAACAGCGGTGCATATCATTACAATAATTCTGTTTAAAACAGCGTCCTTGTCAGCCTTGTTTGTTCCGACAAACACCATTCCGATTATCTCATCATTGCTTCCGTTCTGATATACAGGCATATAATAGCCATAATTCATAACTCCATCCAGCGAAACACGGCTTGTAAAATATTCTTCTCCATCATTTAACACTTTCTGCGTTATGACTTCTCCCGCAGGCGAACCAAGAATTCTTTCCCCGTTTGCGTCAAGTGCCGATGTCATCACTCTTTTTGTTCCGTAGAAAAATGTAACGTCCATACCTGTATTTTCTTTTATTCTGTCAACTAGATTTTCCGACTTGGATACATTGTAACTTCCTTTCCATATATCTCCGCTTGTGGTTACAATGTAATCTCCCGCATTTTGGTCATATGCCGCCAAAGTAGACGATGCGGTTCCTTTTAAAGCTTCCTCAACCTGTTCCATAACAGAGCTTTTTACCATAGTTACAGTAAGGATTATGGAAACTATCCCCAAAACAAGTACAGGAATGATTGTAACCGCCAATATTTTCTTTTTAAGATTCATGCTATATTCCTCCCATTATTCTCTTACTGTACTACTGTCACAGTTTTGAAATACCAGTTAATATTTCCCGTAATATCCGAATCTTTGAGTGTTTTTCCGCTCTCTCCGACTGTCGTTCCCGTATTGGTCTCTATAACTCCGTCAAATATTCCGAGTTTTCCCGATATAATATCCTTCTTTGCCTCATCAACCTTTTGCTGTGTTCCCGATTTGCAGAAATCAGCAAGCTGTGTTATGCCTACAATATTTTCATTCATACCGCCGTAATAATTGCTTCCGTCCCACGTTCCGTCAATAACACTCTGTACAGCCGCCGTATAATATGCACTCCAGTTCCATATAACGCTGCAAAGGCAGGCATCGGGTGCATCTTTACTCATATCGGAATTGTATCCTATACTATATACATTTTTCTGTTGTGCAAGAAGCTGCGGATATGTGGTATCACAATGCTGTGCTATAACATCGCAGTTCATGTTAAGAAGCGTAGATGCCGCAGCTTTCTCAGCTGCTGGGTCATACCAACTGTTTGTCACCTTTACATATATCTGAGCCGAAGGATTCACAGAATAAACGCCCAATGCAAAAGCATCAATTCCACCTGTAACCTCTGAATTTTCCGAACCCATTGCGGCAACATAACCTATTTTATTCGTCTTTGTATTCATTCCTGCAACTATTCCGCTAAGATATCTCGGCTGATATATTCTTCCGAAATAATTGTTAAAATTCTTTCCGTTGCTCATGTAACCCGTACCGTGAGAAAAATAAACATCAGGATATTCTTCTGCCATCTGTGCCGTTGTCTCCATATAGCCCCAGCTTGTTGAAAATATTATATTACAGCCCTCGTCGATACATTCTTTTATCGCTTTTCTCGTAGCATCCTTGTCAGAATCATTAACATTAATCTTTCTAATAATCTGACTGTCCGACAATCCGAGATTCTGCTGCATACCCATAATCCCAATATCATGAGTATATGTATATCCGCTGCCCTCGGTGGGATCAGACAAGTGAATTACTCCAACCTTTATGCTGTCCTTTGATACTCCCGAAGAGCTTTTTACCGTATCAGAATCCCCGTAGCCCGTATTAACCGCATAATCATCGACATTGCCGTTCATACCGCAGCCTGTAAACGAAGCACATAAAACAAGCATGCCCAATATTTTTAAAAATGATTTAATTATTTTCATTCGCATCACCTCATATTCAATTATCATTCACTAAAACAATATATAATTTAGTTTTATAATATCATACACTTGTTTATTTTTACAATAGAAAATAATATAATTTTTGTAATATATTACATTTTCTGAAAATACGTCTAAATTCACACAAAAATACACAATTTTAAAAAATCACCAATTATACAGATTTGAATTTTAATATATATATTTTCTGTCTGTGCAGTTTTTTATTTTAACAGATTTAAATCAACGCCGGTTTATGATATACTTACTTTAATTCAATAAAGTAAAAATACAAAGGCGTATTGACTCACATAACAATGAGTTGATATGCCTTTTTATATTTTATTATTTAACAAAATATTCATTTAATTAATGGAGGAATTATTATGAAGCTTGAAAATTATGAAGTACATCTGCCGAGTTACTCTATCGGTAATGCAATTTATGATAAGATTGGTCCCGTCTGTGAATCATACGGCAGAACGGTTCTTATAATCGGTGGAAAAAAGGCTCTTGCAGCTGCACTTGACAAAATTAAAGAAGCTGTATCTCACACAGCACTTGAAATTATCGGTGTCGAACTTTATGGAAATGACTGTACATACAAAACTGTTGATATACTTCGTGCATTACCTCTATATAGCAAAGCTGACATGGTATTTGGTGTAGGCGGCGGCAAAGCACTTGATACAGTAAAATGCCTATGCATAACGGATGACAAACCTGTATTTACATTTCCTACAATTGCATCAAATTGTGCTGCTTGTACATCTGTCTCAATTATGTATAATAGTGACGGAACTTTTTTAAAGCCTAACTTTTTTGTCCGCCCTGCAATGCACGCTTTTATTGATACCGAAATCATTGCAAAAGCCCCTGTCCGCTATATGTGGGCAGGTATCGGTGACACATACGCCAAATATTACGAAGCTTGTATTTCATCAAGGGACGAACGTCTTGAACATTTTACGGCACTTGGTGTTTCTATAAGTGTTATGTGCCAGAAACCGCTCCTTGAATATGGTGCAAAAGCATATGAAGACCACAAAAAAGGATTATGTACATATGAAGTTGAACAGGTAACTATTCGGTTTCTATTTTTGCTGAATATGGTATTGTCTGTATCTTTGTAAAGAAATATACATATTTGAATATTATAAGAAATACAATAAACACTCTTCCATATATGTTCGACATTGCAATCATTGCAAGAACAAGCATACATGATGCAGGTATCAATATACAAAGCTTTCTTTTCAGCGTCATTGCACGGTTTTTCACAAAACTATCCAAATGCTTTTTATAAAGCTTTGTTTTTGTAAACCACTTATGAAAACGCTCTGACCCTTTTGCAAAACAAAAGGAAGCAAGTAAAAGAAACGGCGTAGTTGGCAATACCGGCAGAATAACACCAATCGCACCAAGTGCCATTGAGATAAATGCCGGTGCAAGCCAAAGAATTTTAATTGGATTTTTTATAATATTTTTCATTTATAATTATAATACCTTTCATTTATAATATTGTTATGCATATCTAAGTTGTATTAGTCACAGCTAACTATTGGCATTATAAACAAAAAAATATACATATGTCAAATGGTAAATTATATTACTCATCTGACATATGTATTTTACTCATTAAAATTATCACATCAAATATAATTATTATTAATCAAGAAGCTTTGCGAATTCTTCTTCAGGCAGCGGTTTTGAAAAATAAAATCCCTGAAGATAATCGCATCCATATTCTTTAAGATAGTCTGCCTGCTCTTTTGTCTCCACTCCTTCTGCGACCACTTTCATATCAAGTCTGTGTGCGAGTTCAATAATTGACATTACTATATTATTATATTTTTTATTTTCACCAAGCTTTTGCACAAACCCCATATCAAGCTTTATAACATCAAAATTGTAATCTCTTAATGTGCTGAATGATGACATACCACTTCCGAAATCATCAATAAGAAGCTTTACACCGTTATCGTGAAGCTGCTTAAGAAAATTGGTACCTTTACCGGAAACATTTGCATATGCCGACTCAGTTACTTCATAATTAACCATCTGTTTTGAATAGTGCTCATCTTTTACATCATCAATAATCAAATCCATGATTTCATCATCCATCAGGTCCATTCTTGATAAATTGACTGCGACACGAACAATCTTTTTTCCGTTTTTATATCTATTTTCCATAAATCTACGGACACTTTTATGTACATATGTGTCAAGCTTTGTTATGTGTCCGCTTTCTTCAAGTGCAGGAATAAATTTACCCGGTAGTATTACGCCTTTGGGTGAAACCCAGCGTACAAGAGCTTCCGCCGATGCTATCTGCTTCGTTTTTGCATCATATATAGGCTGATAAAACACTTTTATCTCACTATTTTTTATAGCATCATCCAGCTGAATCAGAGCAAGACTTCTTTGCTCATAATCATATTTCATGTCTTCATTAAATATAGCATACGGCTGTACATACTGATTAGGTATATATAATTTTGCAAGCTTTGCCCTGTCACACATATCAGAAACACTCAAATCCGTGTCTTTCGGTATATAATAAATGCCACATCTTACATATATATCTACTTTCATCCCATCTTTATCATAAACACGATGAAGTATTGATGTGAGCTTTTCAAAATCCAGATTGTTCTTATCAACCAGTAAAACAAATCGGTCTGCTTCTATCCTTGATATTGCAAGCGGTTTCAAAAAAGAAATCTGTAAAATATTAACAGCCTGATGTAATACCGTATCTCCTGCTGCATAACCATATAAATCATTAATCGCCTTAAACTTCTGAATATTAAAATATAAAAGTGCAAAATCTTTGTCAGGATTATTTTTAATTATATTTTCTGCTTTATGAACAAATCCTTCACGGTTTAATGCACCCGTAACACTATCCGTCTCAAGTTCTTTTGTCATATCTTCAATAACAACAAGAATAATACCTTTTTTCTTATCAAACCAGTGATAGCTGTATCTTTCAACTTTATTTTTTATATTATAAACATTAAATGAATACACTCCAGCTATATTCATGTTATCATTAAGGTAATCAAGTGACGTACATTTTAAGAACTGCTCTTTACTTTCATTGGCAATTCTTATCTCACTCATCTGCTTTACTATATCATCATATACATATGACTTCTGTTCTTCAACTTCCATGCCCTCAAAATGAGCAGCACGCATATACAGATTTCCTTTACAGCTGTCTATAATTCCGATTCCTATATAATCATTGTTATACAGAATTCTACTTATCTCTTTGTCAATATATTTTAATGTTCTGTCTTTCCAGACCGCATATGCTTCTATATGACCGTTGTACGGATTTTCTATAAGGCTGACACGCACTTTGTATAATTTCAAATTGCCATTTTCATCATAATAACTATGATAAAATTGTATATTACGTTCACCTTTTTCAAAGCCTTCCAACAGAGCTTTTCTGGTGAAACCGTTCTTAAACTCTTCCAGATTATATCCATCAGAAATATTAGGATATATATATTTATCAAGCCAGCATCTCACAGAAATATTATTTAATTCATTGTAATTATACTTATGCTTACGTGTTATAATAGCAAGCATCTTATTATCCGTAACATCTATATATATAGAACAAACCCTATCCTTTTCTCCCGTCAGCAAAAAGTTCATTCTTTCCTGATATAGCTTTTCATGATGCCCTGTATCAATACTCAATGATTTATCCATACGCATTACCTACCATATTTTACACGTCTAATATATTTCACATTAATAATGATAACACAAAAAAGCCGGAAATCAATATTAATTTTCAATAAAGATTTCCGGCATAAAACCATTTTTTATTTATTTAGAAAACAAGTCTATTATTATTTTGTACCAAAAATTCTGTCGCCAGCATCACCAAGACCCGGACATATATATGCATTTTCATTGAGCTGTCTGTCAAGATGTCCTACATAAATCTGAACATCCGGATGAGCCTTATGAAGCTTCTCAAGACCTTCCGGTGCAGCTATAATACACATAAACTTAATCTTTTTACCACCATGCTTTTTAATCTGATCAATTGCATCTACTGCTGAGCCGCCTGTTGCAAGCATTGGGTCTGTTACAATAATAAGCCTTTCTTCAATAGGGCTTGGAAGTTTGCAATAATATTCATGTGGTTCATGAGTTTCCTCATCTCTATACATACCGATATGACCTACTTTTGCAGTCGGTACAAGGGCAAGAATACCTGAAACCATACCAAGACCAGCTCTAAGAATCGGAACAACCGCAAGTTTACGTCCGGAAATCATAGGAGTCATGCATTTTTCAATTGGAGTTTCAATCTCTACATCTTCAAGTTCAAGATCTCCCATTGCCTCAAAACCTTCAAGCATGGCAATCTCTTCTACAAGCTTTCTGAATTCATTAGTTCCTGTTCTCTTATCTCTCAAAATTGAAATTTTGTGCTGAATCAACGGATGTTCAAAAATTGTAATATTTTTTTCTTCTTTAAAATTCATCATAACTTAACCTCTGTTTTTCCATATATATAGATGTATTATTTGCTTTTTAATTATTCTCTGCCATCACTATCTACTACTTTTCAATGGAAGAGGGCTCCCCTGCATTATCTTTTGCAGTTGTCTCTTCGCCCTCTCCCGTTGCCGCTCCATCTTTAGGGGCATCCGCTTTTTCCGCAGCGCCGTTCCGGACCGCAGGTTCTGCATCTTCCAGTACGCCG
>ERZ824480.2480-NODE-2480-length-13867-cov-3.980741_pt1 | contig 13867 bp, 13 predicted proteins | sample MGYA00519861_ERZ824480 | MGnify/ENA primary metagenome ERZ824480 (study PRJEB31778, sample SAMEA3449152) | human gut metagenome | biome: human gut; feature: human-associated habitat; material: faeces | place: United Kingdom | collected 2010/2012 ... | reverse complement strand
AGCCCTCCATGACAGCGTACAGTGGATGCGGCTCAAAGGTCTGGATGATGTGTAACCCTTCGCCCACCTCCAACGCTTCGGCTCGTTTCCTCAGCCCTTCAAAAAAGCTGCCCTGTATATGGCGCACATCCATGGTCTGAAACCCCTGCGCCTTATCCTTCCAGTTTTCGTAGCTCAAGTTAACAAACAGGTTTAGATGCCATGCGGTGAAAACCGCATGGCATCAAGCCTTTCCGGGGTTTTCCACACCCCGATTTTACCGGTTTTGAGCATGGATGTCAGAGCCGTCTGAGAGGCGCTCAACGTGATTTGAACCCCTCTTTTTCTGCTTTCTGGCGAAATAATCGGATGCAGCCCCCTTTTGTACGAGGAAGTCTCTCGCAAAAGGGGGCTTTTTTCATGAAAAAGTTTCACAAAGTTTGGGGCGCCGATTTGTTGGTTTCGTAGAACCATCGAATCGGCGCTCTTTTTGCATTTCAGGAGGAGCCAAATGAACATCAGTGCAGAAGAAAAGAATCGTTACCTCAGAGAAGCGGAAGTCGTCCTCGCCAGAGAGGGCTTCCTGACGGATAGGACAAACGCTGACAGACTGCGTGTCCTGCTCGATGGTCTGCCGCTGTGCGAGGTACCTGAGAGCGGCGGCGTAAGATCATGGAGAATAAGTCGTGGACGATGGCCGACATCTTTGCGGATGAGGGCATCACCGGCACTTCGGCCAAGAAGCGGGCAGACTTTATGCGGATGATGAAATGGTGTAAGCAGGGCAAGATCGACCTGATCCTCACCAAGTCTGTCTCCCGCTTCGCCCGCAACACGGTGGACTGCCTGAACTACGTCCGAATGCTGAAAGCGCAGGGCATCGCGGTCTACTTTGAAAAAGAAAACATCAACTCCATGGACGAGTCCACAGAGCTGATGCTGACCATGATGGGGGCCTTCGCACAGGCGGAGAGCGAGTCCATCTCCGGCAATATTCAGGCAGGCAAGCGTTACGCCATGCAGCGTGGTGAAGCCACCATTAACTACCACAACCTGTACGCCTATGAGAAAGGGCCGGATGGTAAACCGCGAATCATTCCAGAACAGGCCGAAGTGGTAAAAGAAATATATGCCCACTACCTCCGAGGAGACAGCCTTCCTATGATTTGCAGATACTTGGAGGCGCAGCATATTCCCAACATCCGTGGCGGAACGACATGGGGACACTCGGCAGTACGCGGCATCCTCTCCAATGAGAAATATGTAGGTGACGTACTGATGCAAAAGACATTCCGACAGGATTGCCTCAGCCACAAGGCCATCCGAAACACAGGACAGCGCCCTATGTATCTGGTGCAAAATAATCATGAAGCTATCATAGACCGCAAGACATACGACGCTGCTCAGACAGAGTTGGCTCGTCGTACCGCAATAAAGGGTACCACAGAGAAAAGTACCCCCAGCGGCAGAAGCAGCTATATGCCCATGTACGCTCTGTCGGAGCGTGTGTTCTGCGGCGAATGCGGTACACGGTACCGCCGCTGCACATGGGTCAACAAGGGAAAAAAGCACATTGTCTGGCGCTGTGTCAGCCGCATCGACTATGGCAAGAAATACTGCCATACATCCCCCTCCGTGGATGAACAGCAGCTACAGCAGGCCATACTGCGGGCTATTAACAGCGTAATGTCGGACAAGCCCACGCTGGTGCGGCAGGTCACGGAAAATCTACAGGTGGTGATACGCCCCAGCCGAGGTGGAAAACTTACCGTCGCGGAGATCGACAGAGAATTAGAAGCTCTGGCACGGGAGTTTGATGCTGCCTTCGCAACTGCGGCCACAGGTAACGCTGCAGACTATAGCGAACGATTCAAGATAATCCTTACCCAGCAAACGGAGCTAAAGGCCAAACGTGTCGAACTGGAGCGACAGCAAGCAGAAGATACGGAACTGACCAGCCACATGGAGCTGGCCGCAGATATTCTGGAACAGGCCGGTACAGTCATTACTGAATGGGATGAATACCAAATTCGTGCGTTGGTAGAGTCGGTCAGGATACTCTCTAAGGAAGAAATACTGGTGCGACTAAAAAGCGGGATCGAGAAAATCGAAAGATTACAAAGGTAGACATAGTGGGAATTGCGCAAGAGTTATAATTGAAAATCACCTCAAATTATGCTATAAAATAATTAGTGAAGTGTTTGCAGATTGAGGTGAGCAAATATGGATAAAGTAGACAATGCTATTGAGTCCGCATATCGGGCGCTTGCAGAAAATTTGAACAGGGACAATATCCCTTTATATTTGGAAGTTCCTGATCCTAAATTGCGGATTGTTTTTTCAACACTACATACAACCATAAACCGGACCTGTGAAAGGATGAATGAGCGACTTCCTACCGCCAATTCTACTGCACATTTTTGGGCTGAAGAAAGTCGGCAACTGCTTAATGCCATCGAGACAGTCAAGCAGTTACACAAAGCACTACAAGGATCTCGTTTTGCCTTTTCTATAGATGCAACTTATCAAGAGATATTTGATAAATGCATCCAATTTTTGCAAAAAAGCAATGGCAGCGAAATTCCTCCACACATGCCCAAAATTGAAATCTACTATACGATTCCTATTTTCAAAATGGAGACTGGAGTTGTTGCCATAGATGTCCCTGCTATTATGAATGTTGATCGCCCCTATATTAAGGACATTACTGCCCGCGCTGTGATAGATATAGAAAACTCAAATTTCGATAGTGCCATTACGAAAAGCCGCACATTGCTGGAAGAAACGTTTTGTTATGTCATTGAACTAAAAGGTGAAATGCCAACAACAAGTGGGAGCATTGGTGACTTATATACTCAGGTAAAAAAGTTATACAACATGCATCAAAGTAAAGACATTGACAACCGAATCAATTCTCTATTAAAAGGTCTTGAAAAAATAGTGTCAGCCATTGCGGAAATGCGTAATAATAACAGTGATGCCCACGGTGTTGGTCAGAAGCGATATAACATAGAGGCGCACCATGCAAGGTTATTTGTAAACTCTGCGGCAACAATGGCAGACTTCATTTTAGCAGTTGCTATGCGGAAAAACTCGATTGAATAGTAGGCCCGTAAGGGAACAAACTGCCAGCCAGTTTGTTCCCTTGCGGCTTTCTGATATAAGCTCACCATGACGGAAAGGAGAAAGCCCATGAACATTCGCAAGCCCGCAGGCTACAGCAACCTGTTTTCTGAACTGGACAAACTTATGACGGCACAGCCTCTACAGATGGAATTGTACTATAAAATCGGTCGACCGGTCAGCGGCAGAGCAGAGAAAGGCATGGCTGTTACAGCTTCTGAACACCTGCAAACGACCTATCCTGTGACCGAGGGCTTTTCTCCCCACAATCTGCGCCGTGTGCGGGCGTTTTACACGGTCTACGAGGAATCTCCTGAAAATCATGCGGCTGGCGACGGACCTCGGCTGGACACAGGATGTGGCGATTTTAGAGCGGCACAGCGGCAATGAGGAAAGCGTGTGTTACATTCGAACTGTGCTGCGCTTCGGCTGGAAGAAGACAAGGTTGTTGGATGCTATAGAATCTCAAGTGTGGCTGTATTCTTCTCCCAACGAACAGGTACTTTCTTGTTATACTGAAAAAAGAAATGTCTTAGGAGCGTGAGTGCATAGAATAGTAAGATGCACTTATATATGTAATGGGTATATGTGACGGGCGTTAATAATAGACAAGCGACAGCGGACATGATATAATATATTTGTAGCTAATGATACGGCTACACAAAAATGGCATTGAAATTGATGACGATTGCAATGGATCGCAACAAAAAATGGGACAACCACGAAAAATAGTTTTACGGCAATTTTTCGACTTAATTTATTGATGCAAGGAGATAGAATAAGCTATGAGTTCAACTACAAGGGTGAAACAAATGGCACATCTTAAGCAAAAACAAATTAGCGATAAAAGTTGTAAGGCTATTATTATTGATACTCTTCTTGAAGCAGTTTCTCTTCTCACGCCAACAGAGCTATCCGGAGAAATTGCTGCACTTTTTCATGTCCTCATATCTCCGGAAAGACTTAATCAGCTTATTGATGCCTTATCTAAGGAAAAAATAATTTCCATTAACGAGAAAGGGTATATAGAGATTTTAGCAGCATCAAGGGCAGAGTTTGCTGCAGCCCGATTAGAAGAAACTGCCTTGCGGAATAAAGCTACAGCAATATGGATCGATCATATCCATGCGACAAAAGAGACTTCTAACGAAATAGATGCTTTGCTATCGCAGGCTCTACCAATTTTTTTGAGAAGCCTATTTGTAAAGCATGGTGTTTCGAGCTATGAGCTTTTAACATCCACAAATGAGGGTGACCCATTTGATCTCAAGACTATTGCACATAGTGTGTCTCAACAATTCGATTCGACATATCAAGTGGAGATTGAGGATGTATTGCCTACTATTTTTCAAGTAATCAATAGTGCAGAAGTCCTAAAATACTTAAAACATAGCATTGAAAAAGCAGTCGGATATTTAAGTGAGGTAATATCGGATGATAACTTAGCTCAAATTACGGATGCGCTAAAATACCTCACGGTATATTTAGATACGAACACGGTTTATCGGTTACTCGATCTTCAGGGAGAATTTCGCTACGAAGCAATTAAGAATACCTTAGATTTTTGTAGAAAGAGTGGCGTAAAATTAAAAGTAAGTGCATTGACAAAAAAGGAGTTATCATCCAGATTACAATATGATGCCCAGGTTTTGATGAAATTCCCAGCAAGAGCAAATCTTAGCAACGCCGGGTATAAGTATCGAACATCAGACAACTATGTAAGTACCTATTGGCTACAGTCTGGAACGACAGGGATTAGTGTAGATGACTTTATTGAATACTATCGAAACTATGACATATTACTTGAGGCAGAGGGGATTGAAGCAGAAAATATTGAAGTTGATGAGCAGCCGCTGATTGACAGAGCAAAAAGCATTTATGAGAAAATGTCGTTGCGAGATCCCTTGCATGAAAAAGGAGATTTTGGACTGTGGCATGATGCATACAATTTTGCGTATGTTCAAAAAATGCAGAAAGCAGACGCACGCAATGCAATTGATACACAATGTCTCTTTTTGACAACCGATCATGCCCTTACTGCATTTCAGAGAGAAGATCATGATGCAAAGGAAAAACCTCCGGTTGTGATAACTCCGTCACAACTACTTCAGATGTTCGCGTTTTCAAAAGCCGATAGTGGATATGAAGAGACATTTATTAAATTCTTTGCATCATCCTCAGTCGGTGTTAGTTTCGAGTACAACAATAATGATATACAGGAGATACTTTCCCGCATAGGACACTATAACGGAGTTTCTTCAGAAGTTGCAGAACGCATTTTAGCGCGGCAAATAGTGCAGAGCCGATATACTTCAGCGACTGATGATGAAGAAAAGGAAGAAATCATTTATAAGACCGTTTCGGAGGAATTGCTGAAGGAGCTCGATTTAACAAAGGAGCAGGTTGCTGCTCTGGAGTTGGAAAAAAATCATCTTAATGATGATCGTAAAGCGGCACTGGATCTACTTACCGAAAATGATGAACTCTTCGAAGGTGAGAAAAAGAAACTCCAAGCAGAAGCAGAGGAGGCACGAAAACGCCACGCCGAAGAAGCGGATGCGCGTCAACAAGCAGAGCAAGATCGTCAAAGAGTAAAAAAATATAGCGAGCGCCAAGAACAACTGTATATTGATGAAAAAATGAAAGTGTGGAAAAGGAAGCACTGGATTTTGCTTATTATAGGAGCCGGACTCACTCTGACGGTCATAGTTGCAGCTTTACTTTTGTGGAAAAAATTGAATGATAGTGGTTGTCTTGGATTGCTCGGACTGCTAACTGTCACAATCCCTATTACAATAAAAGGCGGCGGAGTTCTTTCCGTAAAATCAAAGTCAGAGGCGAGGCAAGAACTTCTTGATAACTATCGTGAAAGATTAAAGACTTGAAGTTGAATGAACTCCGTTTTTCGAACATTTTGTCGAAAAGCGGAGTTCTTCTTATCTGCAAAACCTTGATTTATCAAGGCTTTTTTATTTTGTTGATTGGAAGCATGCACAGCGAAGCTCTCAAAATGCGGAATGATTATTTTTGCACAAGCCGCTATTTGAATACGGTTTTCTCACAAATTCTCGTAATAAGCGGCTTCAAAGGCTTGCGGCGTCTTATATCTCAATGCCCTGTGAGGGCGTACCTCATTGTAAAACTGAACATTCTCTGTTTTGATAACGACGAACGACCTTCTTACATATTTTCCTCTCGACGGACAGGGGTTCATTTGCTATACTGAAAGCAGAGATAATAATTGGGAGACACCGTGATATGAAGAAAATCCTATTCGTTTGCCACGGCAATATCTGCCGCAGCCCGATGGCCGAGTTCGTGATGAAGGACTTAGTAGAAAAAGCGGAGCTGGCGACTCAATTCCATATAGAGTCTGCCGCCACCAGTCGTGAGGAACTTGGCAACCCCGTCTATCCTCCGGTGCGGCGCAAGCTGGCAGAGCACGGAATTGCCTGCGGTGGCCACGCGGCGCGGCAACTCACCCAAAGCGATTACAAAGAATTCGACCTGCTCATCGGCATGGATCTGGCAAATCTGCGGAATATGTGCCGCATTTGCGGCGATGACCCAGATGGCAAGATACATCTGTTGCTGGACTACACCGGCCGCCCCCGCGATGTGGCCGACCCGTGGTACACCGACGATTTTGAGGCCACATGGCAGGACGTGCTGGCAGGATGTCAGGGATTACTGAAAGAGTTATTACAGAAACGAGGTGAACAGGATGGCACAAAATGACAAGATCCAGTTGTTCGAGGACAAGCGCATTCGTACCGCATGGGACGAAGAAAAGGAAGAATGGTACTTTTCCGTTGTAGATGTCGTTGCAGTTCTGACGGATCAGCCAGATGCCCGTCATGCCAGTACATATTGGGCAGTATTAAAGAAGCGGCTGAATAATGAGGGCGCAGGCCAACTGCTTACAAATTGTAAGCAGTTGAAAATGACCGCCTCGGATGGGCGGAAGCGTCTAACCGATGTAGCCGACACTGAGCAGCTTCTCCGCATCATCCAGTCCATTCCCTCACCCAAAGCGGAGCCGTTCAAGCTGTGGCTGGCGCAAGTCGGACGGGAGCGCATTGAGGAAACCATCGATCCAGAGTTGACCATTGAACGGGCGCTGGAGACATACCTCAAGAAAGGCTATACCCGCGAGTGGATCAACCAGCGGCTGCAAGCTATCCAAGTCCGTAAGGAGCTGACGGACGAGTGGGATGCCCGTGGTGTGCAGAAGGGTGTGGAGTACGCAATACTTACCGACGAGATATCCCGTGCATGGTCGGGAATGACCACGCGGCAGTACAAGAGCTTCAAAGGTCTGAAGAAAGAAAACCTCCGCGACAACATGACCACACTGGAGCTAGTGCTAAATATGCTGGCAGAGGCGACTACCACGGAGATATCCAAGCAGAAATCTCCGGAGACATTTTCGGAAAACATTGATGTGGCGCGCGCCGGAGGCAAGGTGGCCGGTGACGCACGGAAAGCCATCGAAAGCCAAACTGGTGTCCCTGTTATTACCTCCAAGAATGCTGCACAGCTTAATCAGGTCGTGACAGATCTGCTGGAAGGGGCTACCGCACAGTCAGAAAAACAAGACAAAGAACAGTGATTTATAAACAACTACGGCTGCGGGTAGGCACAAATTAGGCAAAAGTTGCGTATAGCTTATGTTATACGCAACTTTTGTTTTTTTGACATAAGCGTGCCGCAAAATGAACCCGCAAATTGTGCAGAACAGACATAGAAAAGATGCTATACTCCCATGTTTTGTCTCCTGAATGAGATAGTAACATGGGAATTCTTGTTTTTAGGAGGAATAAAACATGAGAATTCCCTATGGTTTTATTTTGACCAGCGACGGGGTACTCAAAATTAACAAGGACGAAGCTGATGTTATCTCTATGATTTTTGATTTCTATATAGCAGGAGCGAGTCTGGGAAAGATCGTGAATATGCTCTACGCAAAGCAAATACCTTCTCCGACTGGAAAACCAAAATGGACTCGTGCATCGGTTGACCATCTTCTTTCTAATGGAAAATATGTGGCCATCATCGGATGGGAGAAGTTTCTGGATGCCCAATTTGAGAAGTCCGCCCGCTGCAATATTGACTATGATCAGGAAGGTTCACCGAGGAAAGATACACGCTATGTTTCGCCGGATATGACCCTGATTTGATTTATCTTTTGCATTTGCGCAAGTTATGCTACAATAGCCTCAAGAGGTGAGGTGTGTGACAGATAAACTGGTAGATTTAATAGGAATCGGCAACTTATTGGAGAGCCTTGTAACGGAAGATGTCATCACATGCGAGGAACGGGATCAAATTATGGCAAAGATAGCAAAGGAAAACGGTATCGCTGAGCGTGAATATAAATCTCCCCATATTGCTGGCTATGGCATGAGTAAGCGAGAGGTATTGGAACGCGTGGAGCAAAGGAAATCAGCGGCGCCGCAGGACAAAATACCGGATGACAGCTATATTTCTCTGACTGAGATCGCCCGTGCGCACAGCGAGGAGGCTCCGGGGTATGTGATACAGCGGTGGCTGCGAAGCGAGAACACATTGGCTTTCTTAAACCTGTGGGAGAAAGAGAACAATCCGAATTATAGGGACTCTGGCTATATAGAATTGTTAGAAAAGAAGAAAACCGCCTCTTTTACATTAACGCCAAAATTATGGATCGAGCAGACAAAGGTGGTCGGGATCGTTTCTAAGCAGGGCAAATCCGGAGGCACATTTGCTCACCCGATGATCGCCTGTGAGTTTGCTTCATGGATTGCGCCAGAATTCAAGATGCTATTGCTGAAGTTGTCACTGAATAGGACGAAATTGAGCTGATAGCGGTGTTTGATTGCAAGGCACATATAGTTGTGGAATGGCGGATTTCTTCTCTCGACGGAAGAAAAAATATCTGATATACTGAAATAAACCACTTGGCGGAGATCATATGTGGCGGGAGGAAAATACCATGTTGATGAATTCCAACGAATATCTGCATATCGTCGAGTCAATCAAACAGGAGATCCGCACAGCGCAGTATCGTGCGGCGGTCAGCGTCAATCGGGAACTGTTGGTTCTTTATCACTCCATCGGCGAGGTCATCAACGCTCACAAGACGTGGGGCAGCAAATTCGTGGAGAATCTTGCTGCCGACATCAAGCTGTCCTTTCCGGACGTCACAGGCTACTCAGCGAGAAACTTGAAGTATATGGCAAAATTCGCGGAGGCGTATCCTGACGATGAATTTGTGCAACAGCCTGTTGCACAAATTCCGTGGGGACACAATGTTGTGCTGCTGGACAAGCTTTCCAGCACCGAGGAACGCCTATGGTATGCAGAAAGGAGTGCTGAGAACGGTTGGTCGCGCAACGTGCTGGTTCACCAAATCGAAAGCGGCCTGTATCAGCGGCAGGTGCTGGTGGAAAAAGTATCCAACTTTGAAAAGCGATTGCCCTCCCCGCAGAGCGAGCTTGCAGCGCAGACGATGAAAGACCCGTACATCTTTGACTTCATCCCATTCAAAGCGGACATGGTGGAGCGCGACATTGAACAGGCGTTGGTCAAAGACGTGACGAAGCTTCTACTGGAGTTGGGGACAGGCTTTGCCTTTCTCGGCAATCAATATCACCTGAATGTAGGCGGTGATGATTTCTATATCGACCTGCTGTTTTACAACCTCAATCTCCGCTGCTATGTGGTGATTGAACTGAAAACCGGTGAGTTCAAACCGGAGTACGCCGGACAACTGAACTTTTACCTCTCAGCGGTGGATGGCATTCTGAAGAAAGAACAGGACAATCCTTCTATTGGCTTGTTGCTTTGCAAGAGCAAGAACGATCTTGTGGCGGAATACTCCCTCAAGGACATGAGCAAGCCCATCGGCGTCAGCGCCTACCAGATCACCAGCAGCCTGCCGGAAGAGCTGGAACGCCAATTGCCATCTGTGGAGGATATTCAAAAGAGAATTAAAGGCGTAAAGTAAAAGAGTACGCGTGTATTCAGCGTCGTCCTTTCGTGGAGATGAAAAGATGAATCTTTTTGATTTTATTCGTAATACATTTGTGAAAAACGAGCCAGTGTGGAATTATTATGGTACGAATATTTACACCGATCCGATTGTCGCACCAGAACAGTCAGCACAATTCATTCGTGAATACTTCATACAAGGTGGAAAAGGCGATGCCTACGAATTGGATGAGTACGACAACATGATTGTACATAGCAGATTCCGTACGTCTAAGAATTTTGATGAATTTGAGATATGCGGCGATGCACCGCTTCATCTATCTGAATACCGAGCTATTCACACGGTATCTGCATTCTTTCTGGGAATATTTCTTGAGGATTGTCTGACACAAAAAGATCATGGTGTGGATATTTTCATGCGAGAAACCATCTTTCCGTTTTCATATCTTTGGTTTTTGACATGTCTGTATCATGACTATGGCTATATCGTAGAAGAAAACTGGAAACCAGATTTTGGACAGCTCCGCGAAACGAAAGTATGTGAGAAAGATGGATACTACAGACTGCGAAAGATTGAACAAAGATTGAGCATTCTGTATTCGCCATACCAGCAGGTCAGCCCAATACTTCGCAAAAGAGTACGCGGCCATAATGGGTTTTATGGAAGACAGTATAAGACGACAATAATCGATTATCTGTTGGGTAATAACCCATCGCTGAAGGATGGACTACAGTTCGCCTGTGGGGCAAAGATCACCGGTTTTCGTTATTCCCAAAGCCTTCTCATGAAATATTTTTCCTATGGAATACGCAGACTTCAGCCACCAACCTACAACCATGGAGTCATTGGAGGGTATCTCCTATTTGACAGATTCCTGAAAATATACGCATCCGCTTACAGGCATAGATTTTTAGAGCATGACGAGAGGTATACCCATATCGAAGCATTCGATTGGGGCGGAAGGAATTTTTGCATCGAGCAAATTCCTATATTGGCCCATATTGCAGACTGTATCATCTCTCACAACGTTTGGAAAGCAGATGCCTCAGCAGAGGCAGAATACTTGGAGTGCGGGCTGGGTGCGTTAGTGGGAGAGCGCTTCAAAAAAATCAGTTTTCAGGATAACCCATTGCTTTTTATCTTGGCTATCGTCGACACAATTGAACCATATAAGCTCTATGGTTCACAAGCATCAGAACAGAACGCAATTCAGATTTGGAAATCTTTTGACATATCTTTTGCAGATAATGCGATAACAGTTTCGGCTCGCTACAAGTGTCGGCCCATTACAAAAATATATGAAAGAGCGCAAGGATTAAAATCTTGGGTGGACATTGAAGATGTTGTGCTCGGCGGCACCGGAGAAAGTTTCAGCATTAAATTTAAAACGACTGAAAGCTGACAACAAAACCTATGGGCAATCACAAAAAAGAAAGACACCCACATGGGTGTCTTTCTTTTTTGGTGCAGCACTTTTGCTACGCAAAAGTGGTCGCCTGCGGGCGGGTGACTGAACGCGAGTGGGGGAACCCGTCAAAGGTTCCCCCCTCACACTCCCCCTTCCTTGCGGTGGGCGGGAGTGCAGACAACAAAACATGTGGGCAGTCACAAAAGAAAAGAGACATCCGAAAGGATGTCTCTTTTCTTTTGGTGCGGCGATTTTGCTGCGCGAAAACCAAGGCCGCCAGCGGCGGCCCTTGACATGGCACCCACTCCTGGGCAAAAAAGGAGACGCTTTCGCGTCTCCTTTTTTATCATCCTGCGCGGATAAAATCATCCACGTTGCTCGGCTGGTCTGTGGTGTCCGGCGGCCCCGCCACCGTAGTGTCGTGATCACCGTCGGGCATATTGAAGTCGTCGTCCGCCTCGTCGCCAAAAAAGCCGTTCCAGCCGCCCAGCATCATAAAGGCGTCCTCCACCACGATCTCGTCGTGGCCCTCGATCAGCTCACGCTGGTAGTTCAGCACGGAGCCGGTAACGGTGGTCACGTTGCCGTCGCTGTCCGCCATGTTGACGGTGTAGGTGGGGGCGGTGTGCATGGTGCAGACGGCGGTGGGGGCGTTATCCGCCGCCACCAGGGCCGTGTAGACGCGGCTGCCGCGAACGTCCAGGGCACAGTTCTCCGATGCCAGCATTCCGCTGTCAGCACAGACGGCCACGCTGGTCAGGCCGGAGCAGGAGAAGAAGTCCTTGTCGGGCAGGTCCTCGTGGATGGCGCTCATGACCTTGCGGAACACAGCGGAGCAGGGGTTGCCGCTGGCCACGATCCGCTGGTTGTGCTCATAGCCCGCCCAGACGGCGCAGCTGTAATAGGGCGTATAGCCCGCGAAGTAACGGTCCTTGTTGCTGTTGGTAGAACCGGTCTTACCGGCGATGTGCATACCGCTGAACTGTGCCTCGTAGCCGGTGCCGTTCAGGGCGGCCTCCTGCAGCAGATGGTTGATGATAGCCGCCGTGGTGTTCTTCATGGCCACGGTGGACTGGGCCTCGTTCTCCAGCACCACGTTGCCGTTAGCGTCCTCCACACGGATGAAGGTGCGGGGCTTGGTGTACACGCCCTCGTTGACGAAGGCGGCGTAGGCCGCGGACATCTCCTCGGTGGTGACGCCCTTTTCAAAGCCGCCCAGGGCCATGTTGCCCACCTGCTGGGAATCGGTGTAGGTCAGGTTCTCGAAGCCCAACTTGTCCACCAGGAAGTCGTAGGAATTGCTGACGCCGTAGGCCAGGTTCGTCCGCACGGCACAGGTATTCAGGGACTGGGCGATGGCGGTATGCAGCGCCGTCAGGCCCTGATAGCGCCAGTTGGCGTTGCGGGGCCAGACCTCGCCGTTGAGCAGCATGGGATAGTCGTCGATGACCGACGCGCCGTTGATGGTGCCGTTGTCCAGTGCCGGGGCGTAGGTGGACACAGGCTTGATGGCAGAACCGCACTGCCGGGCGTTCACAGCCCAGTTCCAGCCGCGGTCCACCACCTTTTCACCGGCACCGCCGATCATAGCCACCACATAGCCGTTGGTGGGATCCACGATGGTCAGGGCGATCTGCAGCTGATCCTCCACCTGCTCACCGGCGGCGTTCGTATAGCTGCTGGTATAGGGGATATTCTCCAGATTATAGCACACATCCTCCGCGATCTTCTGATACTTGGGATTCTGGGTGGTGTAGATCTTGTAGCCCTTGCCGTAGACCATGTTGACGCCCTGCTCAAAGGCGGTGGTCACCTTGCCGTTGGCATCGGTGATGTCGGTAAGGCCGTACTTCTCCACCAGAGCGGAGGCCACGTCGTCGATGACCGCGTCGGTGAAGTAGGACTGGCTGGCGGTGGCGGTGGACTCCTGGGTATCCTCCTGGGTATCGCCGCCGGCGGTGTCGCCGGTGGTGTCGCCAGCGTTGTCGCCGGTGGTGTTCTTCTTGCTCTCATCGCTGCCCACATAGTTGCCCTGAAGGGTGTAGCCGTCGGCAAACACCACCTCCTCGGCCTTGGCGGCCTCGTAGGTGGTCTGGTCGATGGTACCCTGCTCATACAGGGCGCCCAGCACCAGCAGCTGGCGCTCGCCGTTGTTCTCACGGCTCCAGTCCGCCCGCAGGGGATCGTACAGCGAGGGGTTGTTGGTGATGGAGATCAGACTGGCGCACTCGGCCAGGTCCAGCTCGGACACGGACTTGCCAAAATAGGTGTAGGCGGCGGAGCCAACCCCCTCGCACCGGCTGCCCAGGGGGATGACGTTGAGGTACCAGGTGATGGTGTCCTCCTTGGAGTTGTTCTGGGTGAAGCGCAGGGCACGGACGATC
>ERZ824480.2470-NODE-2470-length-13896-cov-6.618597_pt1 | contig 13896 bp, 10 predicted proteins | sample MGYA00519861_ERZ824480 | MGnify/ENA primary metagenome ERZ824480 (study PRJEB31778, sample SAMEA3449152) | human gut metagenome | biome: human gut; feature: human-associated habitat; material: faeces | place: United Kingdom | collected 2010/2012 ... | reverse complement strand
ACCGTGCTTTTCAGATTTTGGGTATTTCCCGACTGCACATTTCTTGACATTTCCAATGATTGGACAGATATTGTGGCGATTTCTGCTGTTGGGTATTACACGGTTGGCTTGAAAGCCGATGGTACGGTAGTTGCGGTGGGCGACAATACGGACGGCCAGTGTGAGGTGTCTGATTGGAGAGATATTGTAGCGATTTCTGCCGGATATGGCCACACAGTTGGCCTGAAAGCCGATGGTACGGTAGTCGCGGTTGGCGACTATAATTATGACCAGTGTGAAGTGTTTGATTGGAGAGATATTTTGGCGGTTTCTGCTGGCAGCCTCCACACGGTTGGCCTAAAATTCGATGGTACAGTAGTCGCAGTGGGCGACAATGAGTTCGGCCAGTGCGATGTAAATGATTGGACAAATGTTGCAGCGATTTCTGCCGGATATGGCCACACAGTTGGTCTAAAATCCGATGGTACAGTAGTCGCAGTGGGCAGCAATGAGTATGGTCAGTGCAATGTGACTGATTGGCGGGATATTGTGGCGGTTTCTGCTGGAACATGTCACACGGTTGGCCTGAAAGCCGATGGTACGGTAGTCGCAGTGGGCGACAATAGTTACGACCAGTGCAACGTGGCTGATTGGAGGAATGTTGTGGCGATTTCTGCGGGATATTGGCACACGGTTGGCCTGAAAGCCGATGGTACGGTAGTCGCAGTGGGCTACAATGAGTTCGGTCAGTGCGATGTGTCCGGTTGGACGAATATTAAGGTGCCGAAGTGAGGGAAGCATGTTGAATAATCTGAGATTTCCGCAGGTCTTGCTTTTAGGAAACGGGCTGAATAAATCCGGCGGTGCAACCGGATGGACAAAGTTGCTCCAGCAAATCCAGTCAAACAAAAGTCTTGCACTTGATGAAAGCGTTATGGAAAAGGTTCCGTATCCGCTGCTGGCCGTTCTTGCTACGGGCAATCACATCGATCAGGCAATCAAAGATTCTCCCGATTTGTTTTACGGCTGCGATAAAAACGCTTTGGAGCAAATCAGGCAGCCCCTGCAAGCCCTCCTGAATATTGGCTTTGACGAAATACTGACGACGAATTACAGCTATGAGCTGGAACGCGTTGCGAATTCCAAAATTGCAAAGGATGGCAGGAACTGTACCTCTCTGATGAGACATACCGATGCAGTCAAACAGGCCGAGCCCAAATATTTGCTGCATACCTACAACGAAGTGAACAATCAAGCAAAAACATCGCGAGTATGGCATATTCACGGAGAGGTACGAAAGCCTAGTAGTATTGTTTTGGGACACTATTATTACGGAAATTTATTACAGCGGTATCAGAACGAACTCAGTGGGCGAAAAAACAAACAGTTTGAGCGTGAAAAGGATGGTTTACCTCCGATATTGGACTCTTGGTTGGATGCGTTCATTATGGGAGATGTGTACGTACTTGGCTTTGGGTTTGATTTCTCAGAATTTGATCTGTGGTGGCTGCTGAATCGTAAATTTCGCGAAACAGCAGCGCATGGAAAAGTTATTTTTTATGAGCCATCTTTCGGAAATGAATTGAAACAATCGTTGCTTGATACATATGGTGTGCAAGTAGAAAATATGGGATTTCGGACAAGAGAGCCGGACCATAAAGCATTTTACGAAGAGGCTATCAAAGATATCCAGATGCGTGTAAAAGCAAATAAGAAGGAGTAACTGTTATGTCCCGATTTGTCATCGAATGCCCAAACTGCGGTAAATTCGCCGAGGCGAAAACGGGCTTCTTTGCCCGCAAGAAGATCGACTGCTCCTGCGGTTATACGATCAATGTCCGCACTGACAAGCTGACAGCCCGGAAATGCCCGCACTGCGGCAATGAGGTGGTCTTTGATCAGTCCCAGGGCGCAAAGGCCCAGTGTCCGGTTTGCCACGGCCCTATCAATACCCAGGCGGAGCAGAACAAAGTTGTAGAGTTTTCGTGTGCACAGTGCGGCGTCCGCTTGCAGACGAGCGGAGCAGCCAGTACATATGTTTGCCCGGTCTGTGACCATGTGAACGATATCGCCGAGCGTCTGAAAAGCGAGGAGATCAAAAAGGATGGCCTCGCCAGCGTCATCAAATATGAGGGTGACAACGAAACATTGGTGTGGAAGCACCCAATCGAGGACTTCAACTTCGGCTCACAGCTCATCGTCCACGAAAGCCAGGAGGCGATCTTCTTCCGCGACGGTCAGGCCTTGGACCTCTTTGGTCCAGGCCGCTATACGCTGGAGACCCAGCAGCTCCCTCTGCTGGAAAAGCTCTACAAGCTGCCCACCGATACAGAGGGAACCTTCCACTCTGAGGTCTACTTTATCAACAAGGCTGTCCAAATGGCCATTAAATGGGGCACGCCGGACAAGATCCGTTTTATCGACCCGCTGACCAGCGCCCCGCTGGAGATCGGGGCCTCCGGTGCTCTGAATTTACAGGTGGAAAATTCGCGCAAGCTGATCGTGAAGCTGGTGGGCACGCAAAAGGGCATTGCCTGGGATGACCGCGAGAATTTTACCCGGTCTGTGCAAAGCTCCTTCCGTCCTCTGATTGCCAACACAGTCAAGCAGTATCTCCCCGCCATCATCAAGGAGCAGCAGATCGACCTTTTAGAGATCGATGAGCGCGTAAACGAGATTTCCGCGCTGCTTCATGAAAAGCTCCAGCCCGGCTTTGAAGAGTACGGCCTGACACTTCCGCAGTTTTATGTGACCCATGTGGTGCTGCCGGAGGAAGATCCCAACTTCAAGCGCATCCGCGAGCTGCACACGGTCATGCTTCAGACCCGCACCTATCAGGCAGAGGCGGCTATCAAGACTGTGCAGGCGCAGAGTGAAGCTGCCTATCGTACCGCGCAGGAGGAGAGCAAGGCCGCTATCACTGCTGCCCAGCGCAAGGTGGAGCTGGAACGTCAGACCACGCAGACAGAAGTCGCGCGTCGAGAAGCTGAGCGAACAGTCATCAAAGCACAAGCGGAAGCGCAGGCGCAGCGCATGGCTGGCCTGACCGAGGCAGAGATCATGCGGGCCAAAGGCTACTCGGAAAAGGATGTTTTGCAGGCAGATGTGCAAAAGGCCTATGCTGCCGGTTTGGGGCAAATGGGCTCCAACGGCGGAGGCGGTGGAAGCGCCCTCGGAGATATTGCCGGGTTAGGCGTAACTTTGGGTGCAATGGGTGGCGTGATCGGCATGACAAAGGATGCAGTGTCTCCCATGTTTAGCGGTCAGCAGGCTACAGCTCCCGTAGCTCCTGTGGAAGCTGGCTGGAATTGTGCCTGCGGACAGAATAATATTACGAGCAACTTCTGTCCTAATTGTGGTGCAAAGAAGCCCGCGTTACAAAGCGGATGGACGTGCCCTAACTGCGGCGCGGTGAACATCTCCAGCAATTTCTGCCCCAACTGCGGCGCGAGGAAGCCCGAGCCGCCCAGGGGCTGGGACTGCGCTTGCGGTACAAAGAACATCATGAGCAATTTCTGCCCCAATTGTGGGAAGAAGAGGGAGGATAACTGATATGGCTGCATTACAGTGCGAGATATGCGGCGGCAAGCTGGTCGGGAAGCCCGGCGGCATTTTTGAGTGTGATTCCTGCGGCATGGAGTATTCCACCGAGTGGGCAAAGGCAAAAATTCAGGAGATCAAGGGCACCGTCAAGGTAGAGGGGACCGTGGAGGTCACCGGTAAGGTGCAGGTCGAGGGTGGCAGCGTCACGGTGGAGGGCGCGGCGACCAAGGAGAGTCTGCTCAAGCGTGCGAAGATGTGCTGCGCCGAGAAACAATGGAAAAAAGCAGGCGAACTGCTCGAGCAGGTTCTCAACGCCGACCCGGAGTGTGGCGAGGCGTATCTGTACAGCTATATGAGCAAAAACCAGATGCGCACACAGGATGAGCTACATTCTGCCTATGTAAATGTCAAGTGGAAGGTCAATGAGAGCAGAGATATTGAAAAGGCCCTCTGCTTTGCGGCAGGCGAGACCGCGGAGATGTTGGCGCAGTGGGAGCAGGATCGTCAGGCTGCCATTGAAGAGGATCGGAAGCACCGGCAGAAGATGCGAGGCGTATTGGAAGCGAGGAGAAAGTTAATAGAACCGGCGAAAAAACGGATTGTTATGGGCGAAGGATATATTGCGGGACTGCGTATAGACGGTACGGTCGCCCTAACGGGAGAGCGTGAGGGTAGATTCAATGTGGGCAGCTGGTGTGATATTGTGGCGATTGCCGGCGATTATGATCATATAGTTGGCTTGCGTGTGGATGGAACGGTCGTTGCGACGGGAGACAATAAAGACGGTCAATGTAATGTGAGCAAATGGCGAGATATTGTGGAAATTGCCTGTACGGGAAAGGCTACCATAGGATTACAGACGAACGGCAGGGTCATTACGACAGGATGGAGTCAGCGCGACGTTGAAAGCTGGGAGAATGTAACGGCTATTGTCTGTGGAGATAATTACTCAATCGGCTTGCATGCGGATGGAACGGTCGTTGCGACGGGAGACAATGAAAACGGTCAATGCAATGTGGGTGACTGGCGGAATATCACAGCAATTGCCTGTTGCAATAGCCGTACCGTTGGGCTGTGCACAGATGGTACGGCTGTTGCAACAGGATGGAATAACTATGGTGAGTGCAATGTGAAAGGCTGGCGGGATATCATTGCGATTGCCTGTGGAGACAGTCATACCGTTGGTCTGTGTGCAGATGGAACGGTCGTTGCGACGGAATGTGATGATGATAGTCGGTGCAGTGTAGGGGACTGGCGATGTAACATGACGATTACGAAATGGGCTGATGAAGATGAGTGCAGTTTAGGGAAATGGTGGGACATCATAGCAATTGACTGCGGTTATTATCATACGGTTGGACTGCGCTTGGATGGTACCGTTGTTGCGACGGGAAGGAATATGTATGGTCAGTGCGACGTAAGCAACTGTCGTTGGGAAAACATTGTTGCAGTTGCGTGTAGCGACAGACAAACGGTCGGGCTGTGTGCCGACGGAACGGTCATTACAACTGGCGACAAAACAAAGAATAAGTGCGATACGAGCAAATGGAAGCTTTTTGACAGCATCGACACGTTGGCGGAGGAACTTGAAGAGTCCCGGAAGGCAGCCAAAGCGCACAGACTTGCCGAGCAGAGAGCTGAGGATGAGCGCAGGCTTGCCCAGCAGGAGGCTGCCAGGGCGGAAAAGGAACGCGAGCTTGCTGCGCGCAGAGCGCGCCGTGCGGAACTGGAGCAGGAAAGGGATGCCCTCAAGACAGAGCTTGCCAGCCTCAAGGGTATTTTTGCCGGTATACGCCGCCGTGATATCGAGACAAGGCTGGAACAGATCGAGACGGGTCTGGAGAGCTACAAGGAGGATTGATCAAAAATGAAAAACCGTGCGAGAAGTTGGGTCGCTCTGGGCGTGATTCTTGTCGTCTATAGCGTAGTCGCGTTTGCGCCGCCGTTTGTGAAAAACGGCGTGTTTTGGCTGTCCTATGTGTTCGGCGTTGTTGCGATTGCCGTACAGTTATATGTGATGCACACTGCATTTGCGAAGGGGAAAAGCGTTAAAAGCAAGTTTTACGGCTTTCCGGTGGCGAATGTCGGCATCATTTATATGCTCGTCCAATTGGCCTTCGGTATCCTGATGATGATCTTCGCCGCGAAGCTCCCCCTGTGGATTCCACTGATCGTTGATGTTGTTATGCTGGGCGCGGCGGCGGTCGGCTTCATTGCTGCCGATGCCATGCGGGATGAGGTTGAGCGTCAGGATGTGAAGCTGAAAAAGGACGTGTCCGCTATGCGTGCGCTGCAATCACGCGCCGCTGCGCTGGTAAACCAGTGCAGCAGCACAGATGTGACTGCCGCCGTACGCAGCCTTGCGGAGGATCTGCGCTACAGCGACCCAATCTCCAGCGCAGCGATCGCCGAAAACGAAAGGCAGCTCGCATCCCTGATGGATGAGCTGGAACAGGCCGTGACCGACGGCGACAGCGCGGCGGCGCTTGCTCTCTGCAAGCGGACGAGTGCTGCGCTTGTGGAGCGCAACCGGCTGTGCAAGCTGAATAAGGGTAATTGAAAAGCGGCGGAAAGCGGTACCTGAACAGGAAAATGGCGAGCTGCACAATGTGAGATATAGATGCTGTGGGACGAATGAGGGGTAACTTGCTCATACTTCCAACATCTTTTGCAAGTCGGCGCTGGCGGCCTTTTTGTTCTTGTCGAAGGCGTGTGTGTAAATGTCCAGTGTGGTGGAGGGCTGACTGTGGCCGAGGATGCCCGCCACCGTTGCAACATCCGTACCGCCTGCGATCATCAGACTGGCGGCGGTGTGGCGGAGGGAGTGGACGTTCAGCTCCTGCGGCAGGCCGTTCTTCTTGAGGATCAGCTTGAAGCGGTAGGTGAAGGTGGTGGGCGTCATAGGGAGCTGCGCTCCCTGACGGCGGAACAGGAAGTCATCATCGGTCAGCTCCCGCTGGTCATAGGTTTCGGTGATGTATGCACATTCCTGCCGGTACTCCCGCAGAAGACTTTCCATCTCGGCGGAGAAGTACACATAGCGGTCACCTGCGCGGGTCTTGGGTTCCTTAACGAAGATCTCCTCGTCTGTCACCTTGACCGCGTTGCGGCAGATGTGGATGGATCGCTGCTCCCAATCAATGTCGCACCATTTCAATCCGCAGCACTCGCCCCGCCGCATCCCCGTGGCGATGATGAGCTTGAAGTAGGTCTCGTACTTAATGCTCTCACCCTCCAGCGCGGCGATGATTTTCTGCGCCGTTTCCTCGTCCGCGATCTTCTTTTCACACTTGCGCCCGGCGTAGCGGTAGGTGCGCCACGCCGGATTATGCGAAAGAAAGCCACCCTCCACGGCATCAGAGAGGATGCTGCACAGCGTAGCGTGCACGCCCTCAATGGTGTACTCGGAGAGTGGCTTTTTTGTGTCGGGACGGATGACTTTTCGCAGTTCGGCGTAGAAATTCCGGAAGTGCTCCGGCCGCAGCTCGGTGAGCTTGTAGTGACCCAGCGCCGGGAGAATGCGTTCGATGTCCTGCCGGTCGCGGCGGATGGTGGACTTTGCCAGCTTGCTGGGCGCGATGTCCGCCAGCCACAGGTCGATGTATTTTGCCAGCGTGAGCTGCTGGACGGGCTGCGGCGTGTGGCGGCAGTCACGTTCAAAGAGGACGGCCTGCTCGTTGAGCCACTTTTCGACCTGCCTGGGCGTCAGCTCCTCCGGCGGGTGGACGGTTTTCTGCTGGGGCTTGATGCGCTTGCCGTTGTAGTCATAAGCCAGAGGTTTTGATTTTAAGCCTTGCCGCCGTTATGCAGTCTTCATATCTTGACTATTACCATTTAACGGCTGGTAAAAAAAGGCTGTGGGCCACCCAGATGGGCTCCGCTTTCTGGATCAGCTCCGTGGTCGGAGGCCACCACAATCTCATGCTCAGACGCCAACAGCCGGGAGAGCACCCGATCATCGACCCGGCGCAGGAAAGTCTCCTTTTCCGCCGAATCGTGGCGATGGGCCGCTTCATCCGCCCCGTTGATATGCAGCAGCACAAAGGGGCAGCGTTCCGCCGCTCGCAGGGCTGCCTCTGTCTTGGCGTCCAGATCCGTATCCACATCGCCAGTAGCCCCCTTTACCGGGAAAAGCTCCATGTGCAGCAGCCGGGCAATCCCCTTTACCAACTCCTTGCCGCAGATCACGGCGCTCTTCTGGGGAAATGGCGGCAGTGCTACCGGAACAGACTGTCCCCACAGAAGCATACACCGTTCTTTCGTCAGCAGTCTTTCAAAGGCATGGCGCAGTACCAAGCTTCCCTGCGGGCACAGTGCCCGCTGCCCGCCGGAAGGAATCTGCGTTACAATGTTATTCACAGTATGCGCCATGTGGGGAAATACCAGCAGTGCCTGATAGCCGCCCAGCCGGTAATAGGTAAATGCAGGATCCTCTACCTTTGCCGGGGCACAGCAAGGCATGGTACAGCAGCCCTCTCCATCCAGCGTGTAGCAGCTGCCCCGCAGTAGCAGGTCATCGGGCCGGACGGGGATTCCGGCCCCCAGCGCCTCTACATAGCCTCGGAGATGTACCGGCAGATCCGTTACCCCCAACAGGCGCAGTACGCAGTGCAGTGTTTCCGGTGGGAAGCCGCCGCAGGTATCCACATACCGCACAGAACCCATGGACGCCAGATGGCCATATCGCTCCACCTGAAAGTGGGGATCCGTCATGCCGTCAATCACGCATAATATCCTGCTCAACTCTCTCCCCCTTTTTCCATTGGAACTTGTTTCGTTATACTTCCCGGCGCAGCACACGGTAGACGAAGGACATATCCAGTCCGCCGCGCACCACGTCTGCCAGCAGGTCATACTGCCGCTCCTTGTAGCCGCGGGTGTCGAAGGTCGCCAGCGCGTCAAAGGATACGCCTTTTTTGGCGCACAGCGTCCGCAGGATCGTATCGGCGATGCCCGGCGCGTCAAAGATACCGTGGACGTAGCTGCCGTACACGTTTCCGCCGCCGCTGAGGGCGGGCATCTCCTGCCGGCTGCGCCCCATGTGAATCTCGTAGCCCTCGTAGGCAAGACCGTTCAGCCCCGCCAGCATCCCCTCCACGCCGTCGATAACGCCCCGCGTCTGGGTCTGCACCTTCTCGCCCCGGAACTCCGTGTCCATGTCCAGCAGTCCCATGCCATGGATCTCCGTGACCCCGGCGGCCTCCACCTGCTCAGGGTCGGACACGGTGTGCCCCAGCATCTGGTAGCCGCCGCAGACGCCGAAGATCAGCGTACCGGCGTCTGCCGCTTTCAGGATGGCCGCCTCCAGACCGGACTGCCGCAGCCACCGCAGGTCGGCGATGGTACTCTTGGTACCCGGCAGCAGGATCATGTCCGGCCGATGCAGGTCGCTCACCTGATCCACATAGCGCAGCGACACGTTCTCGTAATGTTCAAAGGGACTGAAATCCGTGAAATTGGAGATGCGCGGCACACGGATTACCGCGATATCCAAGAGCTTTCGCTCTTTGGAGCGGTCAAACCGCTCGGTCAGGCTGTCTTCATCGTCGATGTCTACGTGGGCGTAGGGGATGACCCCCGCCACCGGGATGCCGCACAGCTGCTCCAGCGTCTTCAGTCCCGGCTCCAGAATGGCCCGGTCACCCCGGAATTTGTTGACCACCACGCCCTTGATGCGGCGGCGCTCGTCCTCCTCCAGCAGCGCCACTGTACCATAGAGCTGGGCGAATACGCCGCCCCGGTCGATGTCGCCTACCAGCAGCACCGGCGCGTCCACTAGCTTGGCAAGCCCCATGTTCACAATGTCATCCTGCTTGAGATTGATCTCCGCGGGGCTGCCCGCCCCCTCGATAACGATCACGTCGTACTCTGAGGCCAGACTGTTGTAGGCCTCCAGCACGGCGGGGATGTAGTCCCGCTTGCGGCGGAAATACTCCATGGCCTGCATATTGCCCCGCACCTGTCCGTTGACGATGACCTGACTGCCCACGTCGGTGGTGGGCTTGAGCAGGATGGGATTCATGCGGGTGTCCGGCTCGATCCCGGCGGCCTCTGCCTGCACCACCTGCGCCCGGCCCATCTCACCGCCGTCCCTGGTGATGAAGGAGTTTAGCGCCATATTCTGGCTCTTGAACGGTGCCACGCGGTAGCCGTCCTGCTTCAAAACGCGGCAGAGTCCCGCCGCCAGCAGGCTCTTTCCCGCATTGGACATGGTCCCCTGAATCATAATATTCATTGCCATAGTGATTTCTCCTTGCAGAATTGCCGGATGGCCGTTATCAGCGCCTCGTTTTCCTCATGGGGCCGCACGGCGATGCGATACCACCCGTCGTCCAGCCCGCTGTAATTCCCACAGCCCCGGATGGCGATGCCCTGCCGCAGAAGCCCCTCCCGCAAGCCCCGCGGCCCGCGGAACAGCAGGTAGTTGGCTTGGGACGGACACACCCAGAAGCCCAGCGCCGTCAGGTTATCCGTGAGCCAGCGCCGCTCCGTATGGACGAGGGTTCGTGTTCTTTGCAGGAAATCCTGCTCCGTCAGCGCCGCCACACCGGCGCTCTGCGCCAGCGAGGATACGTTCCACGGCTGGGATGCACTCGCCATGCGGTGCAGCAGCACGCTGTCGGCGCACAGGCAGTACCCCAGCCGGATGCCCGCCATGCCGTAGCTCTTGGTGAATGCCTTCAGGATCAGCAGCTCTGGGTGCGCTGCCAGAAGGGACTTGGCGCTGACGCCGTCCTCCGTGAGATCGAGAAAGCACTCATCCAGAAACAGCCGCGCCCCTTGTGCCGCGCAGTATTGCAGGATCTGCTCCAGCAGAGGGAGCGGGATCAGCCGCCCGGTGGGGTTGTTGGGGTTACAGAGGAATACCACCTCCGGTTTTTTTTCCTCTAAGAAGGACAGAAACCTCTCGTCCAAATCGAAATTCTGCGCCTGATGCAGGAAATACCGCTCTACGCGGCAACCCACCTGCGTCAGTCCCGCCCCATATTCCACAAAGGTGGGGGCCAGTTCCACCGCCGTCCGGGGCCGCAGGGCGGCGCAGTATGTGTAGATCAGGTCTGCCGCGCCGTTTCCGCAGAGAATATAGGACGCCGGCACCTGCTCATGGCCCGCGATAGCCTGCACCAGCCGGCGGCAGTAGGGGTCGGGGTAGCGGTGCAGCCGGGGCAGAGCCCGGCACACCGCCTCCAAAACGCCGGGGGGCGTGCCAAGTGGGTTGGTGTTGGCGGAAAAATCCAGTGTGATACCGCCGCCGTACACGTCACCGCCATGTTGATTTTCCATTTGATACAGCATCTACGTCTCCTTTACAGCGCAAAGGGCAGCTTGACCCCGCAGCTCAAAAGCAGGGTGAGGATGGCTGTGACGGTCATCAGGTGACACACACGGGGGATGTCCTCGTGGGTGATCTCCCGCGATGCGTCGCCGATATACTCCTTTTTGTGCAGTACACCGTGGTACCACGCATCCCCGGCCAGACGCAGGCCCAGAAGCCCGGCGCAGACAGATTCCGTCTGCGCCGAGTTGGGACTGGCGTGCTTCCGGCGGTCGCGGCGGAAGATCCGCCAGCCCGCTGAAATATCCAGTCCCATCAGGCCGCCCGCCGTCAGCATCAGCAGGGCGGACAGCCGCGCCGGGATATAATTCACCACATCGTCCGCCTTGGCGGGTACAAGACCGATGTTCTTATAGGGCGGCTCCACATACCCCAGCATGGAGTCCATGGTGTTCACCGCCTTGTAGAAAAAGCCCAGCGGCGCGCCGCCGATGGCCAGAAACAGCAGCGGCGCCACCACGCCGTCGGAGGTGTTCTCCGCCACCGTCTCCACGGCGGCGCGGGTCACGGCGGCATCGTCCAGCCGGTCGGTATCCCGCCCCACGATCATGGAAACAGCATGGCGGGAGGCGGCCAAATCCCCGCTTTCCAGCGCGTCATAGACCTTCATGCTCTCGTCCCGCAGGGACTTGACGGCCAAGATCTGCCAGCACATCACGCTTTCCAGCGCCAGACGCAGCCACGGGCTGACCAGACCGCTCAGCCACAGCAGCAGAGCCGGGACGGCGGTGGATACGATGACCACCGCTCCCCACAGGATGGCGCCCGCCGCCCGCTCACCGGAGGGCGTTTTGGGGCATATGCACCGCAGCCCCCGCTCCAACACACTGATACATTTTCCAATCAGAACTACCGGATGGGGAAAGCCGTGGGGGTCGCCCACCAGAAGGTCTATGCAAAAGCCGATAACAAGTGCCGCAAGCGACCACATCATGCCGTTTCTCCTCCGCCCTGCATCGTAAAAATATAAATGGGATTTTGCCCGCTCATCAGGTGGTAGCTTCCGGCTTTTCTGTCCCGCGCTGCTTGCAGGGACACCACCTCCGTCTCCGCAAAGGGGAACGCCGGCAGGCAGTCCGTCAGTTCAGCCACGGACTCCAGCGAAACGGCCGTGGCCACGATGCGGACATGAGGATTTTTTGCCAGCAGCAGCGCCACGATCTCGTGCATATTGCCGGCACTGCCGCCGATGAATGCGTGAGTGGGGGCTGGCAGACCGACGCAGGCCTCCGGCGCGCTGCCGCAGACCACCTGTAAGTTTTCCAATGCAAACCGATTACGGTTTTGCCCCAGCAGCGCTGCGGCATCCTCTCGCCGCTCTACGGCGCAGACAAGCCCTTGCTTTGCCTGTAAGGCCATTTCCACCGACACCGAGCCGGTACCGGCGCCGATGTCCCAGCAGACGCTCCGCTCCGTCAGCCGCAGCTTGGAAAGGCACACCGCCCGCACCTCACTTTTGGTCATGGGAACCAAGGGCATTCCCTCCGCACTGCGGAGAAAGGCGTCATCCGGCAGACCCGGTGTGACCACCGCGTCGGGATGGGGGTTTTCGATAAGCGCCACGCTCAGAGGGGCATAGACACCATCCGTCAGTTCCGCCGCCGTGCCGCGCACGATGCGCTCATCTGGGTAGCCCAGCCGCTGGCCCACATACACAGAGACATGGCCCAGATCACCCTCTGTCAGCGTACGGCACAGATCGTTGATGCCGCGCTCGCCGCCTACCAGCGCAAAGAGGCGGCTGGTTGCCCGCACCTCCGGCAGAATGTTGTGCTGCCGCCCGTGGAGACTCACCACCCGGACATTCTCATAGGAGGTCCGGAGCCGGGCGCACAGATAGGACAACGAGCTCAAACCCGGCAGCACCGCCGTGTCGCAGCCCTCCAGCAGGGGCAGCAGCTTTTTCGTGCCGCTGAAGAAGCCGGTATCGCCGGACATGACCACCGCGAAGCGGCGGTACTCCCAGTGGGTGCGGATAAAGTCCGCAATATCCTGCGGCGCAATGGCGTCACAGGTGTGCTGTCCCGGCCGCGCCACAGCCTCCAGCATCCGTTTTGCACCGATGAGACAGTCCGCCGCCTCAATGGTTTCACTGACCTCACGGGTCATAGCCTCCCGGCTGCCGGGGCCGATGCCGACGATCCGCACCTGCGGCCGGACGGTGCAGCCAAACCGCTTACACAGCACATCCAGCACCGCCGCAAAGGGAAGCCCCTCCCGCTGAGGCGGGCGGCCAATGACCACCAGACCTGCGCCCGCCTTCCGGGCGGCGGACACCTTAGCAGGAAAGCCGCCGGCTTCGCCGCCGTCCTTGGTCACCATCCACGCGGCGTTGGCAAACCGCAGTGTGGCCAGATCCATCTCCTCGGAGAAAGGCCCCTGCATGGCGATGATATGGGCGGCCTTCAGCCCTGCTGCGCGGCAGGCCTCCAGCGAGGCATCCATGGGCAGCACCCGGGCGTATACCCGCTGGGTAAAATCGGGGATGCCGCTATACGCCGCCAGTTCCTTACTGCCGGTGGTCAGCAGGATATTGCCCCGCGTACTCTCCAGAAATGCGGCGGCCGCCGCCGCATTCTCCACGCAGACCACATCCTCCGTCTGTTCGGAGGATTGCCGCAGCAGGCGCAGATACTCCGTCTCCGTTTCCCGACAGGCTGTGCAGATGCTCTCGGTGATGGAGGTGGCATAGGGGTGGGTAGCGTCGATGACCAGATCGAACCGCATCCTTTGCAGCATCCGGATGATGTCCTCTACCGGGATGCGTCCCGCCAGAACCGTAATGTTTTCCGCCTCCGGCAGCAGCGTTTCACCGTACTCCGTGGCCACGCATACCGTAGCCTGCACCGGCTGTCCGGCCAGGAATTCCACCAGCTCCCGGCCCTCCGTGGTGCCGGCAAACACGCAGATATTACACATTGCGGTATCCTCTGGGTGTGACCAGTTGACCGGCCACCGTTTTGACGACGGCGCTGCCGATCAGCACGGTGCAGAACATATCCACCTCCGCCTCCCGCAGCTCTGCCAGCGTCAGGATG
>ERZ824480.2468-NODE-2468-length-13909-cov-2.557745_pt1 | contig 13909 bp, 12 predicted proteins | sample MGYA00519861_ERZ824480 | MGnify/ENA primary metagenome ERZ824480 (study PRJEB31778, sample SAMEA3449152) | human gut metagenome | biome: human gut; feature: human-associated habitat; material: faeces | place: United Kingdom | collected 2010/2012 ... | reverse complement strand
ACGGAAGTGAAGCCTTCTTGTGGACGTTTCAGGAGTCCTACTTGGGTGTTGGGAATGCAGGGGCCGTGCATCTGTGGTTCTTTATCGAAAAGTTTGCCACCTCCCGGAGAATCTACTCCAGCAACATTCAGACCGAAAACGGGGTGGTGCAGGCTTTAGGACATGATTTCTTATTTGAATAACCCTTAATTTATCGGACATGAATAAATATACCCTATATCTCCCTCTCTTTTTCGCCCTGTTCGCTTTGGCAGGATGCGAAAAGGAACACACGGGCTACCTGTTTACGGAAAATGCCCGCTATCCCATAGACAGTCTGAAAATTATCCGCTATGAGGATTATAACCAAGAAGTAATCCGCTTAGAAGAGCAACTCAACAGCTATTCCGGGGAGATTCTCGATTCCCTGAACGCTTACCGCACCATCGAAGCGGAAGAGGAGAAAATCATCGAAGAACTCGACCGTTTGGAGGGTATTATGAATAAACACGGAGAAAAGTTGAACGCCTATTTAGACCAGTTTGAGGATGAATCCGACGCCGACCCGGACCGGGTGCAGGAATTGACGGACAATTGCGAAAAAGCATACGAGGCTTGGGTGACATACGAGTTAGAGGTGTACCAGCCTGTATACCAGATTAGGGACCGGATAGAGAGAAAAATCAAAGCCCTCTGCCAGGAAGCCGGTTTGGAAACTCCTTTCACCATTGCCCGGGAATTAGAGAAATTGCAGAAACAGCAAGCTTTGGATATTCCCTGGACCACCTCGTGTATCGAGCAGTTGTTGGGAACGGAACCGATTACCTATACCTTGGTAAGCATCCGGAGCGACCGGGGAGAGGCGGCAGCAGCCGATTTCGGCCGTTACCTCTCCGTTATCGGAGGCGGACGGATGTATGTGGATGCCAAAGTCAACTCTCCGGCCGGGAAATACATGGTTTCTCTGCGGGTCAGCAACGAAGGCTATAGCGTAGTGCTCCCCGATATATTCACCTTTATCCTGCAATAAATCATTCCTGAAAATATGAAACAGTTGAAACTCTTGTTTGTTGGTCTGCTGCTTGTGGCGGCCAACGGTTTGTTTGCCCAAATCACGTTTACCGAGGGTACTTTTGAAGAGGCTTTGGCCAAAGCCAAGGCGGAAAAGAAGAACCTTTTCATTGATTTTTATGCCAATTGGTGCGGTCCCTGCAAGGTGATGGCCGCCCAGGTGTTCACCATTCCCCCGGTGGGAGACTACTTCAACGAACATTTCATCAATTGCAAATTAGACTGCGATGCGGCCGCCAATAAAGAGGTGGTGAAACGCTACAAAGTGGAATCCCTGCCCACCCTGATGTTCCTCGACAGTAAGGGGGAAGTATTGAGGACCCTTGTGGGTGCCGTCACTCCCGATGTGCTGATGCTTGAAGCGCAGATTGCGACAGGCGAGGAACTCCCTTTTGAGAAACTGTACGAAAAATCGCGCAAAGAAAAGAAAAACACCGAACTGCAACAAAAGTTGCTGATTCGTGCCCCCCATTTTATCGGCACCCAGAACGGGTATAATCAGGAAAAATGGAAAGTGCGCATCGATGCCCTTTTCCCGGAGTACCTCAAAACCAAGAAATTGGAGAACATGATTAACCCGACCGATTTTACCATCCTTTCGCTTTATCATCCCGAAATGGAAAAACAAGACGGGATATTCGATTTCGTGGTCAAAAATTACGACCGTTACGGCGAAGCGGTAGACAAGGAAACGGTGCAAAATTACCTTATCGGACTTTACAACACGTATATCCTGCGGCTTTGCAGTACCGGCAAGACCGACTACAGGCAGGCCCTCGGACGCATCGGCGGTGACCTCCGGGCCATTTATGCCGGCATGCCGTTCGGCGACCTGACGGCGGTTGAAGCGGTGACCCTGCTGGCAGACAGTTATTTCAACCTGTTCCGCCACAACCTGCCTCTCTTTTTTGAGAACATGGACAAATATTTCGCAGGAGCCGGAAAGGCGTTGAGTATTAACGATTACACTCAGCCCATCGAAGACCTCTACGGCATTTACCAAGGCAATCCGCCGGACAATACCCGTCCCATGCTGATTCAATGGTTGGACCGTGCGCTGACGTTTGACATGACCGCCCAACTGCGCGCCCGCCTGTTGATGTTATTAGCGGAAAACCAGCAGAAAACCGGCGATTCGGCCAAGGCGAAACAAAGCCTCAACCAGGCCTTTATCGTTTGTGCCGGCATTCCGGAAGAAGCCGTAAAAGTGCAGTTGCAGAATATGATTCGTGAAAAACTGAACGACCTATGAGAATATTCCTTCTGACATTTCTGACCGTCTGCGTCTTCCGCGTGTCGGCAGCCCCGGAAACGCCGTTCCGTCACGGGCGGTTGGATAACGGACTGACTTATTACATCCGTGCCACGGGTGCATCCGCAGGGAAAGCCGACTTCTATTTGGTGCAGAACGTGGGTGCCCTGATGGAAGAGGAACATCAAAACGGACTGGCCCACGTGCTGGAGCACATGGCTTTCCATGCTACGGAGCATTTCCCGGAAGGCGTACCCGCTTTCCTGAAACGCCGGGGCATTCAGGATTTGAATGCCTATACGGGTGCGGATGAAACCGTGTATCACATCGACGGCGTTCCCACGACGGACGGCGGGCTGGTAGATTCCTGCCTGCTTATCCTGCACGATTGGTCGGGCTTCCTGCAACTGCGCGCCGACGAAATGGAAATCGAGCGCAAAGTCATCCTCGAAGAACGCCGTCAGGGAATGGACCTTTCGCAACGGATGCAGAGCCAACTCAACGCTTATCTCTACAACCACAGCAAGTACGCCACCCACGACGTTATCGGTACTCCGGAAGTCCTGAACCACTTCACTGCCGACGAAGTGCGCGCCTATTATCACGATTTTTACCGTCCCGACCAGCAGGCGGTCATTGTCCTCGGCGACATCGACCCCGATGCCGTGGAGGCCGGAGTGAAACGCCTCTTTGCCGGCATTCCGAAGCGCGTGAATGCCAAACCGCGGGTGACATATGCCATTCCGGACAACGAAGAGCCCCAGTATTGCCGGCTTATCGACGAAGATATTCCCCAGAACGCCGTCGTACTGATGAAACGTTTCCGCAAGCCGGAATTCCGTACACTCGGCGAACAGGTGAAAGACCAGTTGTGCCGGGAGTTTTACAATCAAATCGTCGGCGAGCGCCTCAATGATTTTATTCAGGAAGAGGATGCCTTGTTCCTTAGTGCACAGGCCGGTGTACACGACCTTGTGCGTCATTACGAGGGGCAGAATATCGCCATTACCCCTCTGCCCGGCATGGAAAAGGAAGCGGTTCGGCAAGTGCTGGAACAGCTTGAACGCATTCATCGTTACGCCATCACGGACCAGAAGCTAAAGGAGTTGACGGACAACTATCGTCTCGGGTTGAAACAGTCTGCGGCTATGCTCCGTCGTATGCCCAACAGTGTCTACCTGAAAGTCTATCAGGACCATTTTCTGCTCGGTTATCCGCTGGCCGAAGTGGCTGAGAAATTAGACGCCGCCTGGCACCTGCTCGATTCCATTGACAGCCGCGCCGTACATGCCTGGCTCGACCGTTGGAATGCCGGAGACCTCAACCGCATTTATGCCGTACAGGGCAATAATCCGGATTATCCGTTCCCGGACAGCGAAACCTTGACACGACTGCTCCGCGAAGCCCGGCAATCCTCGCCGGCACCTTACGTGCAGGCTGTTGCCGATACGCTGCCGTCCCTGATGGATTTCACTCCTGTTGCCGGCCGCATTGTCAAGACCAAAAGGCTGAAAGGTCCCGGTGCGGAGGAATGGACCCTGAGCAACGGCGCCAAGGTCTACTACAAACACAACGATTATGAAAGCGGTGCTTTCAATCTCTTAGCTGGAAGTCCCGGAGGCCGCTCCCTGCTGCCGGCGGAAGACCTGCCCTCGGCCGATGCGTTGAATACCCTGTTCCTGCAATACGGGCTGTACAAATACCCCGCCCGGCTGCTCAACGCTATCATGCGCGGACACAATATCGACATCAATATCGACCTCGGCGAACGGTCGGAAAGTATCAGTTGCAGCAGTACACGCGACGATGCGGAGATTGCTTTCCAGTTTTTTCACCTGACCGTTGTACATCCCCGGTTCAGCCGTCCGGATTTCGACAAATATGTGCGTGCCAACAAAATTCAGCGCACCTACGCCAAACCGACGACCGACGACTCGATAGCCTCCGTCATGCAAGAGCTGCACACCCTGCCGTCGCCCCGCATCCGCAAAACGGATACGGCTTACTATGCGGCGATGGATTACGACCGGATGGTGGAAATTTACGACGAGCGTTTCCGCAACGCTGCCGATTTCGCTTTCTATCTCGTCGGTGACCTCCCCCGTGAAGAGGCCCGCAGGTTAGTGGAGCTTTACATCGCTTCCCTGCCGGCGCGCAACGTCCGCGAGACGCCGGTGCACCACCGGTATGCCAGCACGGCATCCGCTACACGCGACATCCGTTTAGGATTGCCCGAAGAGAAGTACATGGTCAGTATCGAATACAAAAACCACCTGAAAACCAAGGCGTCGGATAAAATCTGTTTCCACGTCCTGCAGAAGCATTTCGACAACCTCTTCCGGCAAATCATCCGCGAGGACGAGGGTGGTTCCTACGGGGTACAACTCCACACGGAAGCGGAGGATTACCCGTTCTACGACCAGACCTTTGCCGTGCAGTTCGAAAGCTCGCAGGCCAAAGGTCCCCGGATGCGCCAGATTGTCCACGACCAAATCCGGCAGTTCATAGAGGAAGGTATCTCCGAAGATGACGCCGAATACTATCTGTTGGTGCTTAAACAAGAACACCAAAAGGCGTTTGCCGAAAAGAATGTGGCCTACTGGACGGAAAACCTGCAATTTTACAACCGCACCCATACCCAGCTCGATGACCCCCGCTATTTCGACGGTATCATCGACCAAATCCGTGCGAAAGACATTGTGGCATTTGCCCGCAAATTTTTCGACACGGCACAATGTATCGATGTGGTAATTTATTAACCTTTTAAAATTTAAAGTTATGAAGAACATTTAGATTATGCTGCTGATGGTATGCAGCGCATGTGCTTTCACCGCCTGCTCGGACAATGACGACGAACCGACGCCTCCCGTTGCTCCGACCGCAACCCTGCCGGAAACCTTCACCGCCGGTGAGGAAGTCACCGTTAACGGCAAAGACTTTGTCACAGCTGCCAAACTCATTCTCAAAAACAGTGCGGATGCTACCAAAACCTTAGACATCGAAGGGGCAGCGTTCACGGCTACAAGCGTGACCTTTACCGTGCCTGCCGACGCAGAAGCCGGTAACTAGAAGGTCATCGTGCGCCAAAACAATGAGGAGTATGAATTGGGGACGGTGGAAGTGATTGTGAACAAAGTGGAGAAAACGCTCACCAAAGTCATCTTTTCGGATTATTTGGGCACGATAGAATATACCCTGACTTATGGAGAAGGCGGACAAATTGAGAAAATCGGATATACCGTAGAAGCAGAGGGCGAAACGCAAGAAATGATTTACAATGTAAAACGGGAAGGTGAACAGATTCTTATCGCTGATGAAGAAGAAGCCGAAACATTCACTTATGTCCTGAAAGACGGTAAAATAGCCAGTTATGTGGATGCTTACGGCACGTCGTTCAGATTGGAGTATACCGATAACTACCTTACTTCTGTGATCGGAGTATATGAGGGAGAGAATGAAGATGGAGAAATAGAAAAGGAGGAGTATCCGGTAGAATACAAATATACCGATAACAACTTGGTTGCCATCGACGGAGGCGGACTTAAATTCGGAGAACAAAAGAATATCACGAATGGCGTAGACCCCGTTATTTGTATTTACAAATTTATCCTTACGGCCATTACGGAAAATAGTGATTTTTTCCCGCACCTTTTAGGGCTTTGCGGAAACTCCTCTGCCAATCTTCCTACCTCTTCGGATGTAATCTACGGTAATTTACCGTTCACCTATACATACGAAGAATGGGGTGGCATAAAGTCGATTACCTGTACGGATGAAGAGGATGTATCCACCATCAGTTTCGAATACAAGGATTAATCGATAACAATTCAAACGTTCTTTCCTTAAAAAATCAGGATATCGAAAAATATTTGCCTGCACATCCTCCCGAAGTGAGATAAAAACTTTGGGGGGATGTTTTGAATAAAATAATAACTTTGCTTTCCATTAATCAAGCAACTTTATAACTATGGACATAACGACGATATTCTTTGATTTCGACGGTGTAGTGGCGGATACGGAGCCGCTCTACGATATTTTCTGGAGACAAGTGGCGGAAAAATATCATATCGGTATTCCGGATTTTCCGGCAAAAATAAAAGGGACGACTTTACAACGGATTTATGAACTTTATTTTTCGGATTATTCTTCCGAAGAACTCGGGAAGATTACCCGGGCCTGTGATGAATACGAAGAGACGATGGATTTTCCGGAAGTAAAAGGAGCCGTTCGGTTTTTGCATATGCTTAAAACAAAGGGATATCGGGTGGGCCTGGTAACCAGTTCTTATCGGATTAAAATAGAGCGTGCTTTAAAGCTCATGGACATAGAGAAGGTTTTCGATACGATTGTAACGGCCGATCGGATAACGTCCGGCAAACCCGATCCGATGTGCTATTTGCTGGCTGCCCGGGATTTACAGGTAAAGCCCGGAGAATGTGTCGTTTTCGAGGACTCCTTTTCCGGAATACAAGCGGGTACGGTTGCCGGGATGCGGGTGATCGGATTGGCGACGACGAATCCTGAAGAGGCCATTGGCGATAAAGTTTCAGCTGTCATTCCTGATTTTAGCCGGCCGGAAAAGGTTTTAGAGTTGTTGTCTTGAAATTTGCTTTAAGTTTATTTAAAAACCAAACTTTTTGCTTTCTCCTTTCGTTGAGTATGTACAATACGATAAAAACAAAAGATTATGAAAAGCGAGAATTCAAAACTATTGTTAGGTTTGGGGATTGGAGCACTTGTCGGAGCCGCTGTCGGCTACCTGATGACAGGTGAACATCGCCGGAAACTGGAAGAAGAGCTGCGGGAAGTGGGACATGGGATCAAAGACGGTGCCCGGTCGGTATTCTCAAAAGTAAAAGCAAAAGCTGAACATGCCGGTTCGAAGTTTGCCGGTAAGGCCGGGGAATGGTCCGAAGAGGCTGGCGATAAAGCACGCCAGTGGGCCGGTAAAGCCGGGGGTAAAGCCGAAGAATGGGCTGAGGCCGCCGGTAATAAGGCTAGTGCTACCGCCGACGACCTTTCTCAGAAAGCAAATGATTTCCGGCAAACGATGGACAACAGGGCTGAGGCTGATGAACAAAAACAAGCCCAATATGCCGAAAGTTACCGGAAAGACGTGAATAACCTGAAAGATCGGGTAAAGAACTCTGAAAAGTCGGTTAACTGACCAGGGAGGTGATGGAGAATACTGCTGGGAAAATATTTACTGAATTGAAGGAAGATATTTCAACTTATGCCAGGTTGAAACTCCGTCTACTGAAATTAATGGCTATCGAGAGGACTGCTATCGTTCTTGCAGTTCTCTCACATAGCCTTATCTTGTTATTACTGTCCTTTTTTACGGTTCTGTTTCTGTTTGTCGCCTTAGGGTGCTATCTGGGGGAATTATTGGATAGTCCGGCGCTCGGTTTTCTGATTGTCGGAGGTTTTTACCTATTGTTCACTTTGATAGTCTGGGGAATGAAACATGGAATCCGGATCGGGATAATGAATATGGTTATCGAAGCTTTGCAAGCGAATGACGATGAAGACGACAAAGGTCAATCCCAAAACCCCTCTCGGCCAGGTTATCCTGGAGAAGCGGGAGATCCGACGGCTGTGTCAGGAAACGGAGGAGAAAATTTCCGCTGACTGGCAATATATCCGCTCTCATGCCGGACGGTTGATGTGGTCAGAAATTTCTGCCGTCCTTATGCCACACCGGAGGAATAATGGTGAAAAGCAGGGTGGCCCGGGCTTTGCGGGTAATCCATGGATCAATATGGCCTGGCAATTGGGAAAACCGATTCTTTACCGTTGGATGGGAGAAGTGGGATGGCAAGTCTTTAAAAGTATGTTCTGTCGTCGCCGCGCAGAGTGAAAACACTAAAAACGGATAAAGCGGATCAGATTTTTTTGTTTTTCCAGTTTCCTTTTTTCATATACCAATAGGTTAATGAAAACATACAAACCAGGTAGATGTATTCGGTTGTCCAGCAAATAGCGACGTCGGCTTTTAGGTAGATCACCAGATAGATCACCGACAGGACATAGGCCACCAAAGCGATCAGCTCGATAAAAAGTGCCGAACGGGTATTTCCTGTTCCGGATACGGTATTGAATAAAATATTAGCCGGTACACTGACCAGATAGACGAAGATCATCACATAATAGGCCGGTACCGCGCTTTGGATAAGAGCGGAGTTGTCTGTATAGATCCGCATGACGCTGTTGGAGAATAAAGCCATCACGAATATCAGGGGGAGGATAAAAACATAACATAGCCGGGACACTTTTTTGAAAGTATCCATTACCCTGCCGGAATCTCCGGACCCCATCAGGTTACTTACCAATGAACTGGCGGTAGTGGCGAAAGCACTGACGATAATAAAGAAAAGGGAGGAGATATTCCTTAACACATTGGTAATGGCTAAAGGCCGTTCTCCGAGGTGTTCGACAGCGATAAAAAATAAAAACCAGGTGCTGATAGAAATAAATGCCTGCACCATTGTCCAGATCGAGATACCCAAAATCCGTTTGAGTAAGTGGATTTCTATGCGGTGGAAACGGTAAAGACGATATTTCTGCCGGTCGATCTTCAAGCCGGTGTATAAAAAGAGCAACGACGTGACTTCTGCAAGGACGGAAGCAATCGCTGCCCCTGCAATTCCTAAAGCAGGAAAACCCAGTTTCCCGAATATCAGGATATAGTTGAGCACAACATTCGTACCGACCATCACCAGGGAGTTGGCGGTTAGTGTCCGCGTATCGGCAATTCCGACATAAAAGGCACGAAACATCAACGCCGTAAACGAAAAGAACAAACCGAAAATTCTCCGGTTCATATACTCTAAAGTAGCTTCGTATACCTGTGGCGAGTCGATCAGATGCCGGAGTAGCAAAGGAGAGCCGAAACGGGTAGCAAAAAAGATAAAAGTAGCCAGAAGAAATTGGAATACGAATACTGGTTGAACAGCTCGCCGATCGCCGTATAATTTCCTTCTCCGTTTCGCCGGCCGATCATAATCTGTACCCCTGTACTGAAACCGAAACCCAGCATGAAAATGGCCAGATAATACACTCCTGCCAGGGCTGAAGCTCCCAGTTCTACTTCTCCGACTCTTCCCAAAAAAGCGGTATCTGTCATTCCGATCAGATGTTCCATAAGGACACTGACGAGTATCGGACCTGCAATTTTTAAGATCTGACGATTTGTAAAACGCATATGGATTCTGTTTATATAAAACCAGGCGTATTTTTAAAGATCGGACCGGCAAAGATAGCAGAAAATTGTGTATTTTCGTCTGAATCTATCTATTCGTTATTTTATGAAAAGGCGTCTGGTGTTTTTGGTACTCTTGCTCTTTTTGGCGGCAGGCGGAATTTGGTATCTGGTTTTCCGTCAATCCGGTATGTATCGCGTCAGGGAAGGGATTCCTGAAGATGCGGTATTTATTGTCGAGACCCCTTCTTTTAATCGAATACGTGACAAATTATACCGGAATCGGATTTGGGCATCTCTGAAAGCATATCCTTACTTCGAAGAATATCATGCCAATCTGAATCTGGCCGATTCGTTGAGCGAGGTATATCCCGGATTGAGAAAATTACTGACAGACCGCCCTTTTGCGGTGTCCTGCCATTTGGTTTCTGCAACCGATTATGACTTATTGTATGTCTGCGATCTTGGGAAACTGAATGTTATCCAGGCATTCGACGGCTTGGTGGGAGGGGTGCTGGGCGACGGACAAATGAGCAGGAAGGGAGACGTTACCGGGATCAGGATCGGGGAGCTGAAATTATATTATGCGATTAAAGCCAATCTGTTGTTTATCTCCTTTTCTGAAAAATTAGTCACCCGGGCCTGGAAGACTTGCGGGCGACATCCGGCTTTCCAGGAACAAAGCAATACCGGGGATATCCGTCTGGAACTCGAACATACCCGGTTCGAAAAATGGATGAAGATGCTTTGGGGTGAAGCTGCCACCAATGCCGATTCTTCTGCTTTCGAGACGACAGCGTTAGCTTTGCAACTGCAGGATAAAGCGCTTGCCTTTTCGGGGAAAACCTATCCCAGCAGGCATAACTTTTCACTATGGAGTGCTTTAAATCTGGTGGAGGGTAATAAATCGTCGGTCAGAGAGATTATCGGTAATCATGTGGCGGCATACGTATCGGTATGTTACAGTTCGTTCGAAGAGCTTGAGAATATATTGCTGGAAGATTATAAGGTAAATAACCTGAAAGAATTTCAGGGATATGAAAAGACCGTAACCCGCTTGAATAAATTTCTGGGATTGGATCTGGCCGGATTATTCACTTCGTGGATGGGGAATGAAATAGCGATTGTCAAACCGGCAGTCGATCAGGAAAACCGGCTGGATAACCTGATACTGGCCATCCGGGCCAAAGATATCGATCTGGCTAAAGATCAGCTGGCTTATCTGGCTGAACAAATCGGGCGGAAGACCCCTGTGCGTTTCCGGAATATCGATTATAACGGACATACAATCGGTTATCTCAGCCTGAAAGGTTTTTTCAATATGTTTCTGGGGAAATGGTTCAGTAAGTTCGACAAGCCCTACTATACCTTTATCGGCGATTATGTGGTATTCAGTAATTCGTCGTCTACCCTGGCTGCTATGATAAAAGATTATTCCTTGGGGAATACCCTCGTTCAGGACGAAAAATACAATGATCTGATGAGTGAATTGGGTAACCGGAGTAATATATACGGATATGTCAGTTCGCCCGAGACCTACGAATATCTCTTTCGTTCTTTGCCACCGGAAGATCGTGCTGAATTTGTAAAGAATAAGGGGGCTTTTCAGAGTTTCGAGGCCATCGGTTTCACTTTGACCAATGCTGGAAGTGGGTATGAAACGCATTTGGTGGCTATTCACAATGTCGATGCTGCCCGGGATTACGAGATCCGCGAACTCAGTCGGTCACTCGAAAAACAGGCCGACTTGATCGAGTCCGGGTATTATCATGTGGTGATTCCCGATAGCATCGCCGTGAGTACCCGGGGAGATTATGCTTATCGGACTGAGCAACTGGACTATGCCGGCAAACTAAGTAACGGTGACCCGGAAGGCATTTGGAAGATTACCGATCGGCAGGGGCAGGTTGTCGCGCAGTTGCTCTACCGGGAAGGTAAGCTGCAGGGAGAATCCCGTTTTTTCTATCCGGATGGGGTAGTTGCTGTACAGGTGACATACGATAATGGTAAGATTACGGCTTATAAAGAATTTTTTTCCGATGGAACTTTGAAAACCGAGTTGGAGTATAATAGGGGGCTGAGGCACGGTGAGGCCCGTTTCTATTATTCTACCGGCCATCTCTTCGGAGAAGGAAAATATAAGAAAGGACGACGCACAGGAACCTGGAAATATTATAAAGTAACCGGGGAAATAGAAAAAAAATTGAAATTTTAATCCCCGACTAAATAACGCTCTATGACACAGACAAAAAATCCTCATGTACTTGAAACGGAATCCATCGGCAAGTTGTTGATACAATATTCGATACCTGCCATCATTGCGATGACCGTTACGTCTGTGTACAATATCGTAGACAGTATTTTTATCGGACATGGAGTGGGACCTCTGGCTATTTCGGGACTGGCCCTGACTTTTCCGCTGATGAATCTGATTATCGCTTTCAGTACACTCATCGGTGTCGGTGGCGCTGCGATCAGTTCTATTTACTTGGGACAGAAGGATGATCTGAAGGCGACCGAAGTGTTGCATAATGTTTTGATATTATGTATCCTGACAGGGATATGTTTCGGAGGAATCACCTATTATTTCCTGGATGAAATATTGATTTTTTTCGGAGCAAGTACTTCCACCTTACCCTATGCCCGCGATTTTATGCAGGTGTTGCTATTGGGAAATCCTGTTTCTTTTTTATTTATCGGTTTGAACAATGTGATGCGTGCAACGGGGTATCCTAAAAAAGCGATGTTATCGTCCCTGCTGACGGTAGGAGTAAACATCATTCTGGCTCCGATTTTTATCTTCCACCTCGATTGGGGAATCCGGGGAGCTGCGACGGCTACGATCCTGGCGCAGATGGGAGGGCTGGCATGGGTGTTGAACCATTTTCTACATAGTTCCAGCTACATCCATTTTCGAAGAGGGTTTTACCGCTTGAGAAAACATGTCATCATGAGTATTTTCTCGATCGGAATGGCTCCCTTTCTCCTGAATGTGTGTGCCAGTGGGATCGTTCTGAATCATAACTTCAAGATTTATGAAGGAGATTTGGCCATCGGTGCTTATGGCATTGTCAACCGGGTGGCTACTTTATTTGTAATGGTGGTGATCGGATTGACGCAAGGAATGCAACCGGTCGTCGGATATAATTTCGGTGCGAGGCATTTTGAACGGGTTCAGAAAACGTTGAAGAAAGTGATCCGGATAGCTGTGACTATTATGGGATTAGGTTGGGTGTGCAGTGAGCTGTTGCCCGGGCATATCGTGGCGATGTTTTCGGACGATGCGGAACTGAATAAATTAGCGGAAGTCGGCCTGCGTATCACCATCTTGTCTTTCCCGATGGTAGGGGCACAGATTGTGATAACTAATTTTTTCCAGTCTATCGGGAAAGCAAAGATTTCTATTCTTTTGTCTTTGGCCCGGCAGTTACTGTTCTTAATCCCCTTGCTTTATACGCTGCCCCATATGGCCGGTTTGGATATTTACGGAGTTTGGGGAAGTATGCCGCTAGCCGATACATTGGCTTTTATAGCTGCTATTCTGACATTACGCTGGTATCTGAAGAAAACCCATGGTCTGCAGACGATAGCTTAATTGCAGGCTGAAACAAAGGGACGGGGGTAATGTTTCATATAAGTGTAAATATGTATATAACAGCCATCTTTTTTAGTAACATGGAAATCAGATAAAAATTATTTACTTGTTTAATAATTGTGTATCTTGCAAGCCCGGAGCAAATTTGCTTCGGGTTAAAAACTGACAGGATAGAAGGATCTTGCCGATAAGGTAAAAAGAAATGAGACTTTTTAAAAGTAAAGAAAAATTATCCGAGAGTGAGTCTGTGTATTTGGCTGATATAGAACAAAAAATCAAGGCTTACAAAGCGAAGGGATACCGGGTCCCTACCCGTAAAATGATTAAAACGGCGGCCCAGATAAAAGGGATTCGCCGCAGTGCCGCTATCAATACGGCGGTTTTGGATTTGGTGGCTGCCCATATCCATGAAGGTATGACGACGGAAGAAATCGATACATTAGTCTACAATTTTACGATCGCTCACGGAGCTATTCCTGCTCCCTTGAATTATGAGGGATTTCCGAAGAGTGTGTGTACCTCGGTGAACGACGAAGTATGCCACGGTATTCCTTCCAAAGACGTTGTATTGAGAAATGGGGATATTATCAATGTAGATGTTTCTACGATTCTGGATGGTTATTTTTCGGACGCTTCGCGGATGTTTATGATCGGTAAAGTAAGTCCTGAAATGCAGCGTTTGGTGCAGGTAGCCCGAGAATGCCTGGAAGCCGGTTTGCAAGCCGCCCGTCCCTGGGGCTTCCTGGGGGATATCGGAGCTGCCGTTCAAGAACATGCTGAAGGCAATGGGTATTCTGTCGTACGGGAATTC
>ERZ824480.2467-NODE-2467-length-13912-cov-13.285199_pt1 | contig 13912 bp, 8 predicted proteins | sample MGYA00519861_ERZ824480 | MGnify/ENA primary metagenome ERZ824480 (study PRJEB31778, sample SAMEA3449152) | human gut metagenome | biome: human gut; feature: human-associated habitat; material: faeces | place: United Kingdom | collected 2010/2012 ... | reverse complement strand
ACTGATTCGTAGTCAGTCACTCTATCCAGCTGAGCTACCAACGCATACGTTCCGTTCGGAACATGATATATTTTATCACGAAGGGCGGGGTTTGTCAACAGCTTTTTTAAAATATTTTTATATTTTTCGAAAAAGAACGTCTTTTCTTTGATTTTACTGTGTTTTTTCTATAAGCCTTCTACTGTCCCGGCGCAAAAAGCGGCTTCTACGACCGCTTTTTGCCCGCCGGGCGGGGAGAGTTGTGCAGCGCTCAGCCCTCCTGCGCCAGCTGGCGGGCGATCTTAACGCCGGTGGGGGTGGCGGCAAGACCGCCCTGACCGGTCTCGCGCAGGTCGGGGGAGAGCAGGCTGCCCACGCGGCCCATGGCGTCGATGACCTCGTCGCAGGGGATGGCGTAGTCCACCCCGGCCAGTGCCATGTTGGCGCAGGAGACTGCGTTCACCGCACCCACCACGTTGCGCTTGATGCAGGGCACCTCTACCAGACCCGCCACGGGGTCGCAGACCAGACCCAGCAGGTTGCCCAGCGCCATGGCGGCGGCAGCGGCGCACTGCTCCGGGGTGCCGCCCTTCAGGTTACACAGGGCGGCAGCAGCCATGGCGCTGGCTGCGCCTACCTCCGCCTGACAGCCGCCCTCTGCGCCCGCCAGCGTGGCGCGGGCGGCAATGACCTGCCCGAAGCCCGCTGCTACATACAGCGCATCGCAGACGGCGTCCTCGTCTGCCTGTCCGGCGCGGGCCAGCGGCAGCAGCACCGCCGGCAGCACCCCGCAGCTGCCCGCCGTGGGCGCGGCCACGATGCGCTTCATGCAGGCGTTGCACTCGGCGGTTTTCAGGGCTTCTGCGGTTACTGCGGCCAGATAATCATCGCCCAGCAAGTGCCCCTGCTGCCACGCCTGCTCCACCTTGGCGGCATCGCCGCCGGAAAGGCCGCTGCGGCTGCGCTGTGCGGGGTCGTATTCCTGACTGGTGGCCTGCATCACCTGCCACAGGTGCCGCATGGCGGCGCGGCTGTGCGCCTCGGTCAGGCGGCTCTCCTCCAAATCGCTGCGCAGCACCGCTTCTGCCAGCGTGATCTTCTGGCTGCGGGCAGCGGCCAGCATCTCTTCACAGGACAAAAATGCCATGGCTCATTCCTCCGTTTCTTCCGGCTCGTCCACGTTCAGGCAGGTCACCTTCAGCAGACCCGGCATCACCGCCAGCTGCCGCTCCAGCGCGTGGGGGATGTGGGAGTCGCACTCCAGCACCATCACCGCATAGCCGCCCGCAGCGGCACGGAACACCTGCATGGACGCGATATTGATGCGTCGCAGTGCCAGCGCCATGGTCACCTCGGCAATGCAGCCGGGGGTGTCCTCGTTGTGGATGATGAGGGTGTTGCTGTCACCGCCGAAATCTGCCGGGACGCCGTCAATTTCTGTGACGCGGATGCGTCCGCCGCCCACCGATGCCGCCTTGAGCGAAAGCTGTCGCCCGGTGCGGCTGGTCAGGGTGAGCACGGCGGTGTTGGGGTGGGCAGAGCGCAGCTCTACCGGGTGGATGCTGAACTGCATCCCCCGCTGCGCGGCCAGCGCAAAGCTGTCCGGCAGACGGGGGTCGTCCGGGCGCAGACCCAGCAGCCCCGCCACCAATGCACGGTCGGTGCCGTGCCCCTTGCCGGTGGTGGCAAAGCTGCCGTACAGGCCGATGTCTGCCTGCGCCGGAACTTCGCCCAGAAGCTTTTGTGCGGTATAGCCGATCTTTGCCGCACCGGCGGTGTGGCTGGAGGAGGGTCCGATCATCACCGGGCCCAGAACATCAAATAATCGCATGGGGGACAGCCTTCCTTTCCTGAGGGGTTTCCCACTTTTGCGCGGCAGCTGCTGCCGCAAAACGCGCTTTTTTCCTGCTTGAATGGACAAAAATTGCCAAAACGGCACATTTTTATCAAGTTTATTATACCGCTTTTGCTGCACTTGTGCTATAATAACTTTATTAATGTTTGAAAATGTCCCCAAAATGGCGTTCCGGCTGCTGCCTTGGCAGTGCCGCCCCGCCGCCAAGGGAACAACACGGAGGGTAGATCCTATGAAACTGGTAAGCGTGGAAACTCCTGAAAAGAGTGTCTGCAAAATGACCTTCAGCGCTACGGCTGAGGAACTGGAGACCGCCTCCAATGCGGTCTATGAGCGCACCCGCGCCACTTATACCATCAAGGGCTTCCAGAAGGGCGAGGCCGACCGCGCACAAATCGAAGCTGACCGCGGCGAACACACCTTCTGGTACGATGCCATCAACGACCTGATGGATCAGGATGTGCCTGCTTTGTACGAGGCTGCTTTGAAGGAACACGGCTTTGCGCCGGTAGATGACCCCAGCTATGATCTGGTAAGCGTGAAGAAGGACGAGGGCTTTGTGGCTACCGCCACCGTGGCACTGCAGCCCGAGCTGACACTGACCAAGACCACCGGCTTTACCTCCCAGTGCGTCACCCCGGAGGTGACCGACAAGGAGATCGACACGGTGCTGGAGCGCCGCCGCAACTATGCCGCAGAGCTGGTGCCCCACAAGGGCCCCGCTGTAAAGGGCAATGTGGTGCACATGGACTTTGAGGGTCTTCTGGACGGTGTGGCCTTTAAGGGCGGCACGGCAAAGGACCAGTCGGTGCAGCTGGGCAGCGGTCGCATGATCCCCGGTTTCGAGGACGGCATTCTGGGCCACAAGGCAGGGGACGAGTTCGAGATCAACGTCACCTTCCCCAAAAACTACCCCAACAAGGAGCTGGCCGGCAAGCCTGTCGTGTTCAAGATCAAGCTGCATGATGTGTGCGTGCGTCAGCTGCCTGCCCTGAACAGCGACTTTGCCAAGAAGATGGGCAAGGAGACCATGGAGGAGTACCGCGCCTTCGTGAAGCAGCAGCTGTTCGACGGCCGCCACGGCGGTGCGCTGAACCACGCCAAGGACATGATCCTTGGTCAGCTGGCCGATGCCGCAGAGGGCGAGATCCCCAGCATTCTGGTGGAAAACGCCTACCAGCAGCAGATGCAGGTCATCCAGCAGCAGCTGCAGATGCAGCGCATGAGCCTGAACACCTACCTGAGCCAGATCCATGAGACCCGCGAGAGCTTTACTGCCAAGGTGCGTGCCGCCGCAGAAAAGAACACCCGCGCCCGCATGGCACTGCTGCAGATCGCACAGCAGGAGAACCTGCTGCCCACCGATGAGGAGATCGACAAGCAGCTGGCTGAGCGCGCTGAAAAGACCAAAAAGACGGTGGAAGAGATCAAGGCAGGCACCGATATCGCTGCTCTGCGCCGCAACGAGGGCATCCGCAAGGCTGCCGACTGGGTCATCGACCACTCCACCATCGAGGAAAAGGTAGAGAGCAAGTAAGCGCTGACGGTTTGGAATGCGCTCCGCTTTGCTCTGCGCATCAATAGCGGAAAAATCTTTTGAATTTCGGGACACCGGAGCGTCTGCAGACGCTCCGGTGTCCCTTTTTCATGGAGGACAAAAAACAACGCCGGACAGTCCGCAGACCGCCCGGCATTGGCTGTATCAAGCCTTATGAAAATTGCAGCAGGATCTCGTCCAGATTTTTCCCGATGACCTCCATGGTGCGGAAAAACGCCTCCCGGGTGGGAGCGTCCGTGTTGTCCAGCAGGCGGGCAAAAAAGCGCTCCTGCACCTCGCGCCCCCGTGCGATGACCGGCTGCGCCTTTTCGGTACACAGCAGCTGGGTCTTGCGGCGGTCGCCCGCCACGGCGCGGCGCTCCAGATACCCCTCCTGCACCAGACGATCCACGTTCACCGACACAAGGTTCGCCTTGATCTTGCGGATCTCCACGATATCCCGGGCGGTGGTGCAGTCCGGGTTGTTTGCCAGAAACATCAGGATGTCAAAAGCGGTCTGGGGCAGCCTGAGCTCCTGACACAGCGGCTTGCACATGGCGCTGTACGCCTGTGCGGTCTTGAAGCTGATCTCTATGGTAGGATTCATGCGGCGCTCCTTTTTGTCTTTTTATGAATAGTTCATTTTTGAAGTATTGTAGTACAGATAAGGGGAGATGTCAAGAGAAAAAAGGATCCGTGCTGTTGTGCAAGGCAAGCAGCCGTGCTATTTCTATGTTTTGCACAAACGGCGCATTCTCTCCATGTGAAAAGTGCAAAAAATCTCTGTTAATCAAACGTGCGCAGGAAAAAGCTGCAACAAAAATATATCTGAATAAAGAAAGCGCCCCTTGCAGTCGGCGGCAAAAAGCGGTATGCTTTAAGCAGACCGGGCAGCGCCCGGCGCAAAGAGATAAAAGTGATAATACGATATGAGAGAGGTACTCGGCTATGGCAATTTTGGTTTCCGGCGGTGCCGGCTACATCGGCAGCCACACCTGCATCGAACTGTTGAACGCTGGCTACGATATCGTGGTAGCAGATAATTATTATAACGCTTCTCCTGTGGTTCTGGACCGGGTCAAGCAGATCACCGGCAAGGATTTCCGCTTCTATAAGGCAGACATGACCCGCCGCGAGGACGTGGAAAAGATCTTCTCCGAGTGCCCGGATATCACCGCTGTCATCCAGTTTGCAGCCTACAAGGCTGTGGGCGAGAGCGTGTCCAAGCCCATCGAGTACTACTATAATAACCTCAACTGCACGCTGGTCATTCTGGACGTGATGCGCCATCACGACTGCCACAACTTCGTGTTCAGCTCCTCCGCTACCGTCTACGGCGACCCCGCCAGTGTGCCCATCACCGAGGACTTCCCCGTGGGCGCTACCACCAACCCCTACGGCACCACCAAGGCCTTTACCGAGCGCATTCTGCAGGACGTCTGCCATGCAGACCCCAGCCTGAACGTGGCGCTGCTGCGCTACTTCAACCCCATCGGCGCCCACAAGAGCGGCCTGATCGGCGAGGACCCCAACGGCATCCCCAACAACCTGATGCCCTACATTGCCAAGGTGGCTGTGGGCAAGCTGGAAAAGGTGCACGTCTTTGGCAACGACTACCCCACCCCGGACGGCACCGGTGTGCGTGACTACATCCATGTTGTGGATCTGGCCCGGGGCCATGTGTGCGCTATCCGCAAGCTGGAGACCGGCTGCGGCCTCTTCATCTGCAATCTGGGCACCGGCAAGGGTTACAGCGTGCTGGATGTCATCCACGCCTTCTCCAAGGCCTGCGGCAAGGAGATCCCCTACGTCATCGATCCCCGCCGCCCCGGCGATATCGCCGAGTGCTACGCCGACCCCACCAAGGCCAAGAACGAGCTGGGCTGGGTGGCTGAGTACGGCATCGAGGAAATGTGCGCCGACAGCTGGAACTGGCAGAAGAACAACCCCGATGGCTACCATACCGTGAAGTAACTTGTAAAAAACGAAGCACCGCATTTTCTCGCCTGAGAGGATGCGGTGCTTTTTTTGTGTCTATATTCTCTATTGACATCCGCTGTTAGTTAATCTATACTACATTTGTTAACACGGACTAACACACGAGAACGGTACATATAAAGAAGGCAGACGGATATGACGTTAAAAGAGTTACAGATCGGCAAAAGCGCCATTGTGGATGCTGTGGGCGGTGCAGGCGCGCTGCGGCAGCATTTTCTGGATATGGGTCTGATCCCCGGGGCGGAGGTCACGCTGGTAAAGCTGGCACCCATGGGCGACCCCATGGAGCTGCTCATCCACGGCTATGAGCTGACCCTGCGTCTGGACGACGCGGCACAGATCACCGTGACCCCCACCGAAAAGACCCCGGCGGTGCACGCCCCGGTGGACGGGAAGATGGTGGAGCACCCGGGTCTTGGCGAGGGCGGCAAGTACCACACCAAGGAGGGGGAGCATCCCCTGCCGGAGGATAAGACCCTGACCTTTGCGCTGGCGGGCAACCAGAACTGCGGCAAGACCACCCTGTTCAACCAGCTCACCGGCTCCAACCAGCATGTGGGCAACTTTCCGGGCGTGACGGTGGACCGCAAGAGCGGCGCTATCAAGGGGCACCCGGAGACCGAGGTCACCGACCTGCCGGGCATCTATTCTATGTCCCCCTATTCCAGCGAGGAGATCGTTACCCGGCAGTTCATCATCGGCGAAAAGCCCACCGGCATCATCAATATCGTGGATGCCACCAACATCGAGCGTAACCTCTACCTGACCATGCAGCTGATGGAGCTGGATATCCCCATGGTGCTGGCGCTGAACATGATGGACGAAATGCGCGGCAACGGCGGCACGGTGCGCATCAATAAGATGGAAGCCATGCTGGGCATCCCGGTCATCCCCATCTCCGCCGCCAAGAACGAGGGCGTGGACGAGCTGGTAGACCACGCTGTCCATGTGGCAAAGTATCAGGAGCGCCCCGGGCGCATGGATTTTTGCAGTGAGGATGACCACGGCGGCGCGGTGCACCGCTGCATCCACGGCATTCTGCACCTCATCGAGGATCACGCCAAGGCGGCGGGCATCCCGGTGCGTTTCGCCGCCACCAAGCTGGTGGAGGGCGACCCCCGCATTGAGGAAGCCTTGAAACTGGACCCCAACGAAAAAGAGATGATCGAGCATATCATCGTGCAGATGGAGCAGGAGCGCGGGCTGGACCGCGCCGCCGCCATTGCGGATATGCGCTTCTCCTTTATTCAGGAGCTGGTGGCGCAGACGGTGGTAAAGCCCCACGAAAGCAAGGAGCAGCTGCGCTCCAACCGCATCGACAAGTTCCTCACCGGCAAATACACCGCCATCCCGGCGTTTATCGCCATTATGGGTCTGGTGTTCTTCCTTACCTTCAATGTCATCGGCCTGTTCTTCCAGAACCTCATGGAAATGGGCATCGACGCCCTGACCGGCGTTGTGGATACCGCCCTGACCAACTGGAATGTCAACGCGGCGGTGCACTCGTTGGTCATCGACGGTATCTTTACCGGCGTGGGCAGCGTGCTGAGTTTTCTGCCCATCATCGTGGTGCTGTTCTTCTTCCTCTCCATGCTGGAGGATACCGGCTACATGGCGCGTGTCGCCTTTGTGATGGATAAGCTGCTGCGCCGCATCGGTCTGTCCGGTCGCAGCATCGTGCCCATGCTCATCGGCTTTGGCTGCACCGTGCCCGGCGTGATGGCAAGCCGCACCCTGCCCTCGGAGCGCGACCGCAAAATGACCATTCTGCTCACCCCGTTCATGAGCTGCTCCGCAAAGCTGCCTATTTACAGCCTGTTTGCGGTGGCGTTCTTCCCCAAGTACGCGGGCCTTGTGATGGTGCTGCTGTACTTCACCGGCATCTTGGTGGGCGTGCTGGCGGCGCTGCTGCTCAAGAGCACCGTGTTCAAGGGCGAGGCCGTGCCCTTTGTTATGGAGCTGCCCAACTACCGCCTGCCCGGCCTGAAAAACGTGGCGCAGCTGCTGTGGGAAAAGGCGCGGGACTTTTTGCAGAGAGCCTTTACGGTCATCTTTGGTGCCACCATCATCATCTGGTTCTTGCAGAACTTTGACCTGCGCCTGTCGCTGACCGTTGACCCGCAGACCAGCATTCTGGCGCGCATCGCAGGCGATATCGCCCCGCTGTTTGCCCCGCTGGGCTTTGCGGACTGGCGTATCTCCACCGCCCTCATCTCCGGCTTTATGGCAAAGGAGAGCGTGGTGTCCTCGCTGCTGGTCCTCTTCGGCTCTACGGCTGCCCTGACCGCAGCCCTCACCCCGGCGCAGGCTGCGCCCCTGCTGGTGTTCTGCCTGCTGTACACCCCCTGCATCGCGGCGGTAGCCTCGGTCAAGCGGGAGCTTGGCGGCAAGTGGGCTGCGATCATGGTGGTAAATCAGTGCGCCGTGGCATGGCTGTGCGCCCTGCTGGTGCGTCTGGTCGCCGTGGCGGTGCTCTGAAATACTAGTTCGATTTTTGGGTCCTGAAAAGCCGCAGGCTTTTCAGGACCCTTTTTCACCGGAGAACTCGTGGAGGAAAAAGTGTCCTCGCCATAAACAAAACGATTCACGCAAAAAACGTCTGCCGGAGCAGACGTTTTTTGCGTGATCTATCTTTCTTTAAAGTTTTCCGCACTGCTTGCCGGTGAAGAACCGCAGGGTGGTGGTGGCGCGGAACACCTTGCCAGCCCGCAGCACCGTGGAGGGGAACTCCGGGTGAGAGGGACTGCAGGGATAGTGCTGGGTCTCCAAGGCAAAGCCGCCGTATTTCCGCAGCGGCTCGCCGCCCTTGCCCGGGGCGGGGCAGTCCTGCAAAAAGTTGCCGGTGTACAGCTGGATGCCCGGCTGGGTGGTGTACAGCTTCATGCTGATGCCGGTCTTATCACTGGTAGCCCATGCGCAGATGCTCTGGCTGGAGCCGCGTGCGCGGTCGATGACATAGCAGTGGTCGTAGCCGCCGCCCACCATAGTGGTCTGGGGGAAGCCGGTGTCGATCTCCTTGCCGATGAGCTTACCGGCGGTAAAGTCCATGGGGGTGTTCGCCACGGGCAGGATGTTGCCGGTGGGGCAGGTGGTATTGTTGCCCTCCAGATAGCGGGAGGCGTAGATGCGCAGCTTCTGGTTCAGCACATCGCCGCCGCCATCCAGATTGAAGTAGCTGTGGTTGGTCAGGTTTACGATCGTGTCAGCGTCCGAGGACACACGGTAGTCCATGCGGAAGGTGTTGTCATCGGTAAGGGTGTAGCGCACCGCGATCTTCAGCGTACCGGGAAAGCCGTCCTCGCCGTCGGGGCTTTCGGCCTCCATCAGCAGGGTATCGCCGAAGTACTTCACCTCATAGATTTTCCGGGAAAAACAGCCGTGCAGATGGTGCTCGCCGCAGTTTTTTTCCAGCTGGTAGGTCTTGCCGCCCAAGGTAAAGACGGCGTTCTCGATGCGGTTGGCGTAGCGCCCCACAAAAGCACCGCAGCAGGTGCTGCCGGACGAGGTAAAGTCGTTCTCGTAATCTGCCATGGTGTCGTGACCCAGCACCACATCCACCGGGCCGTTTTTGGCCGGGACGATGATATTTTTGATCACGCAGCCGTAATCCAGCACGCTGACGGACATACCGCCGGGGTTCGAGAGGATGTACTCGGTAACATTAGCGCCCTCTTTGGTCACACCGAAGGGCTTGGAACGGATCTGTGCCATTGGGCCTCGCCTCCTAAAGCTTTTTTCGGAAATGCAAAAGGGGCAGACTGCCCCCTTTTGCATCTTGTCTGTATTTATGATTATATCACAGTTTTACAGTTTTGTGTTGGATTCCTTTTAGAATTACCATCCAATTTTTGCGGCGATTTTTTGTTAGAATCATCGAAAGTGCCTACAATGGAGCTTTCGGGTACGGGGAAATCCCTCGGCAAGCGCCCGCCCTCTCAGGCGCTCCCGCGCCAGCTCCCCCAAAGGGGGAGCCAAGCCATAAAGTTCATCACTAAAGTGCTAGGAGAAACGAGAAAGTTTCCGGCAGTGCTCTTGCCTCTCCCTTTGGGAGAGGTGGCACGGCGTAAGCCGTGACGGAGAGGGCGAGACCACCTCTTTCCGCCTTCAGCCAAAAAGCGCCCCGCACTTCCGGTGGAAATGCGGGGCGCTTTGGTTACACGGGCTGTATGCCTTATGCCTCCGGCTGAGGCTGTGCCGCAGAGGACTGGGCGGCAATGAACTCGGCGGCATCGTCCGGGATGTCGTCCAAGTCCTCGTCGCTGCCAATATCCACGTTGAGCGGCGGCTTCTTGAACAGGATATCGTACAGGATGGGCACGATATACAGGGTCATCAGGGTGGCGTAGCTCAGGCCGCAGATGATGACGATGGCCATGCCGCTCATCAGCTGGCTTGCCATATCGTTGCTGAACACCATTTGCAGCATGGCCAGCACGGTGGTCAGGGTGGTCATCAGGATGGGGCGCATACGGGTCTTGCCGGTAGCCACCAGTGCGGCGCGGCGCTCCATGCCGCCCATGCGCAGCTGGTTGGCGTAGTCCACGAACACGATGCCGTTGTTGACGACCGTACCCATCAGCACGATGAAGCCCATCATGGAGATCATGGTCAGCTGCTGGCCGGTGAGCAGCAGGCCCAGCAGACCGCCGGTAAAGGCCAGCGGCACGGTGAACAGCACGATGAAGGGGGACAGCAGGCTCTGGAACTGTGCCACCATGACAAGGTAGACAAAAGGCAGTGCCAGTGCCATCCACTGGATCATCTCGTCGGTCATATAGTTGACGCTGTCGCTCTCGCCGCCCATGGAGAAGGAACAGCCTTCCGGCATCTCGTCGGTGAGGGCAAAGGCATCCAGCGCCTTTTTCACGACACGCGCCTGCACCGTGGTGTTGTAGCCCGGGGCAGTCTCGGCGGTGACGGTGACGAACTGGTTCCGGTTCTCGCTGGTGATGGAGTCCGGTGCGGTGCCGGTGGTCCAGCTGGCGATATCCGACAGCTTGCAGGTGCCGGTGGCGGTGGTGCCGTCGGCGGACATGACGGTGGTCTCAAAGGTCATATCCATCATGTTTTCCTTGGTCAGCGGGTCCAGATTGTTGCTGATCTGCACATCCATGGTGGTGCCGTCCACGGTAACAGGGGTCTGTGCCGTGGTGGTGGTGGTCAGCTTTGCCGCGATCTGCTGGTACACCTGCGCAACGGTCAGGCCGTAGGCACGCACCTTGTCGCGGTCCACCTGCAGGATGATGGTGGAATCACCCGCGCCCAGACCGTTGGTGGCGTTCTGGAAGCCCTCGGTGCTGTTTACGATATCCATGACCTTCTCGGACAGGGCGGTCAGGGTCTCGGCGTCCGTGCCGTAGATCTTAATGGTCAGACCGGTGGACAGCTGACTGGTCAGGTCGTCGGTCATGCCGTACTGCTGGACGGTGGCGGTGCAGTCCGCCACCCCGGCCACGGCGTCCTCCATGGCCTTGCAGGCGGCATCGATCTTGGAAGAAGAAAGCTCTTCGTTGAGCTTGACGTTGATCTTATACTTGCCGTAGCCGTTGGCGGCGTTCAGCAGGTCGGTGATGGTGGAGGGCAGGCCAAGGTTGGAGACATCCATACCCGCCACAGTGTTGTCAGGGGTAATGCCTACCTCCTCCACGCCGTCCACAGCCATCACAGCCTGTACCACCTTACCGGCCACATCGTAGGACTCGTCCTTCGAGAGGGTGTCGGTGGTGGAAAGGGTGATCATCGCCTCGTTGCTGGTGCTGGTGGGCAGCAGCACGATGCCCATGGAGACCACCCGCCAGCAGCAGAACACCAGCAGCAGCACGGCGGCTGCCAGCGGTATAAAGCGGTTTTTCAGCGCCTTTTCCAGACTGCGGCCGTAGGCGTCCTGGATCTTATCGAACCATGCCAGCTTTTTGGGCTGGGCATTCTTCAGCACGGTAGCCGAGGCAGCAGGCACCACGGTCAGTGCCACGATGAGAGAAGCCATCAGGCAGTAGCCGATGCACAGGGACATGGGGCCCATCAGGTTGCGGATGAGGCTGGCAGAGAACACCGCCGGCAGGAACACGCACACCGAGGTAAGGGTAGAGGCCACGACCGACATACCCACCTGACGTGCGCCCTGCACCGCAGCGCGGGCAGCAGGCACGCCGCGGCCGCGCAGACGGTAGATGTTCTCAATGACGACCACCGAGTTATCCACCAGCATACCGATGCCAAGCGACAGGCCGGCCAGCGTCATAACGTTCAGGTCCAGCCCGGTGAAGTACATCAGCACCACGGCGCACAGCACCGACAGGGGGATACTGACGCCGACCACCAGCGTGGGCTTGACGTCCTTCAGGAAGATGGCCAGCACGACGATGGCCAGTGCGGCACCCACCAGCATACTGGTGAGGATGCTCTTGATCAGGATGCTGATGTAGTTGCCCTGATTGGACAGCACCACAATATGCAGACCATCGTACTGGGCTTCCAGCTCCTTGAAAGCATCCAGACAGTTGGCAGATACGTCACCTGCGCTGGAACTGTCGTCCTTGTAAATTTTCAGCACCGAAGCCTGCTCGCCGTTCAGGCGGGTGTAGCTGTCGGCGGCGTTGTCGATGATCTCCACGTCTGCCACGTCGGAAAGGCGCACATCGCCGTAGCCCTCCACATGGAGCAGCAGTGCGCCGCGGATATCCTCCACGCTGTCGTATTCCTCGCCCACCTTCAGCAGCCACGACTCGCCGCTTTCGTCCTTGACGTAACCGGCGGGCATGGAGAAGTTCTGGGCGTAGATGAGGGTGGCAAGGGTCTTGATATCCAGCTGCTTGGTCACATCGGCGCTGGCAAGCGCCTTTTCCCTGGCGGCCTCGTACTGGGTCTTGGCCTCGCTGAGCTGCTTTTCGTACTCGTTCAGCTGCTCGCGGGCTTCGGTAAACTGCATATAGGCAGCCAGCTGCTGCTGGGTAAAGCTGCCCAGTGCGTTGGAGAACTCGGTCATCATGCCGGGCACGTTGTCCATGGCCTTGATGGTGTCCTCCAGCGTCTTATAGATGACGTTCAGGCTGTCCTGCAATTGCAGCTCGTCTACCAGATCCTCGGCGCCTTCGCCCTGTGTGCCGGTCTCGGTGTTGATGCGGTTTTGCAGGGTCTGCAAAGCAGAGGAGAGCTTATCGGTGATATCGCGCAGCTCGGACACGATCTCGATCAGAGAGTCGATATCCCGCATACCGGTGCTGTTGAACTTGTCCAGCACCCGCTGCAAGCCGGCCTGCACCTCAATGAGGGCCTGCTGCACCTCAGGCTCCTTGACCACGGCGATCAGGTTGTTGACGCTTTGCAGCAGCGCTTCGGCCTGTTTGCGCACCACCTCTACGGCGCTGCCAACATCAGAGCTCAGGGTGCCCATGACCGTGTTGGACACGGTATTGCCGAAGTTTTTGAACTGTTTATCGTATTCTGCGCGGCCGGCCTTGATCTTGGCCTCGGCCTCTTCCAGCTGGGCATGTGCCGCTTCCAGCTGGCTGTCGATGAGCTCCATCAACTTTTCGTTGATGTCATCCACCTTTTCCTGATTCAGCTGCACCTGCACCAGCTGCTCCACAAGGCCGCTGGAAGATACGCTGGACACGCCGCCCTTGCGCTGGACGTAGGGGGTCATGGTGTTCTTGATGAAGTCAGAAAGCTCATACACCGAACTGCCCTCGCGGCTGACAGCCACGGTCATAAAGGCGTTCATGTTCATGCTGTACTGTATCACAGAAGGGGTCAGGGCGGTATCCGGCAGGTCGCTTTTGGCCTGATCCAGCTTGTTGGACACCTGCACCAGTGCGCTGTTCATGTCCGTATCATCCACGAACTTCATCAGCAGCAGGCTGTAATTCTCAGCCGAGGTGGCGGTGATCTTTTCCACACCGGGTACCGTAAGCGCGTTTTGCAGCACGTCTGAGACTTCGCTCTCCACACGCTCCGGGCTGGCGCCGGGATACACGGTGACCACCATCAGGTACGGGGTGCTGACATCCGGCAGCAGGTTCGTTTTCATCTTGGTGACCGACACAAAGCCGAGCATCAGCACCATGATGACTGCAACCAGCACCGTAAATGGTTTTTTGACACTGAATTTTTCCATCTTCTCCTACCGTTTCTCTGCTGCACCGCCCGGCGCAGCAGTTTCTCCACCTTCGTGGGGCAATGGGGGCTCTTAACATTCCTATTATACACGCAAGGCGTGTGCTTTCAATAGCGGGGCAGCGAATCTTTTGCGAAAGTTCTGTCAAAATCTGCAAAACGCACAACTTTGCCGCCCCAAAACCGGCAGTCTGCCTGCCATCCTCCCCTCTGCCGCCGGACAAAATTTCGACACCTTTTCCATACTGCATACGGTTGAGCGGGGGGAATTGTTGCAGGAGAGGGGAAATTTTACTCCCTCAGTCAAAACCTGACGGTTTTGCCAGCTCCCTCGGGGAGGGAAGCTTTGCGGGGTAACTTTCTGCTTGCCTTCAGCGTGCAGGGACGCTCCGCTGGGCCAGAGGCAGGGAGGGGTGTTCCGACTCCCC
>ERZ824480.2466-NODE-2466-length-13917-cov-4.301183_pt1 | contig 13917 bp, 12 predicted proteins | sample MGYA00519861_ERZ824480 | MGnify/ENA primary metagenome ERZ824480 (study PRJEB31778, sample SAMEA3449152) | human gut metagenome | biome: human gut; feature: human-associated habitat; material: faeces | place: United Kingdom | collected 2010/2012 ... | reverse complement strand
ATTTGAACCCTCGCGCCGCGTGAACGACCTATACCCTTAGCAGGGGCACCTCTTCAGCCACTTGAGTACTTCTCCATAACTGAAACAACTTACTATATTATATTATTACCATATTGATGTGCTTCACAATTAGATAGTTTAACAAACAGAACTTTATTTGTCAATATCATCTTTCATATATATTATTTCCTTTACAGTCAATAACCGCGATAACAGGTAAATCTTCAACATATAATTTCCTGATTGCTTCAGTTCCAAGGTCGCCATATGCAATAACATCAGCTTTTTTAATACATTTGGATAAAAGAGCTCCTGCGCCTCCGACTGCCGCAAAATATACAGCAGTATTATCTTTCATGGCTTTTATAACTTCTTCGCTTCTTTTTCCCTTTCCTATCATACCTGTCATTCCCATATTAAGCAGAGAAGGCGTGTATTTATCCATTCTGCTGCTTGTAGTAGGTCCTGCAGAACCTATTACCTGTCCTTCTCTTGCAGGAGTAGGTCCCAAATAATATATTATTTGGTCATTTAAATCTAAAGGCAGGTTCTCTCCTTTATTTATTGAATCATACAGTCTTAAATGAGCAGCGTCTCTTGCTGTATATATTATTCCTGTTATGTATACATAATCTCCTGCATTTATTTCTTTAACCATATCTTTTGTAAGTGGAGTTGTAATATGTCTTTCCATTATTTTATTATCTCCCGGAAACTTATTATTTGTTACTATATCTTTCTCGTTACATGTCTGTTGACATGACAGCATATATTAACTGCAACCGGCAGTCCTGCAATATGCGTAGGATATGTTTCTATATTAACTGCAAGCGCTGTTGTTTTGCCGCCGAGTCCTCCCGGACCTATATCAAGACTGTTAATTTTATTAAGTAATTCTTTTTCCAGCTCCGCCACATATTCTATATCAGAAGGTTTGTCAGCATTTCTTGTCAGAGCTTTTTTTGCAAGATATGTACATTTTTCAAAATTACCGCCTATACCTACACCTACAACCATAGGTGGACATGCATTTGGTCCGGCAAGTTTAACTGTCTCTATTACCGCTTCCTTAACTCCCTCTATACTGTCTGCAGGTTTTAACATATATACCCTGCTCATATTTTCAGAACCAAAACCTTTTGGTGCAACCGTTATAATAATATCCTCACCGTTAACAATATCATAGTGGATAACTCCCGGAGTGTTATCACCTGTATTAACACGCATAATAGGGTCCTTTACGATAGATTTCCTAAGATATCCCTCATTATATCCACGTCTTATCCCCTCATTTACTGCATCATTAAGAGACATTCCTTCTATATGAACATCTTGTCCTAACTGAATAAATACGGTTGCCATTCCGGTATCCTGACATATAGGAATTTTCTCTTCTTTTGCAATCTCCATATTAGTAATAAGTTGTCCGAGAATCTGCTTTCCTATAACATTATCCTCATTTTTTTCGGCAGATATAATTCTCGATGATATATCATTTGACAAAACATAATTTGCTTCTATGCACATATCTTTTATTGTATCAATTATTATATCCGTATGTACTGTTCTCATTATTATTCACTCTCATTTTCATTTTCTGCGGCGTTTTCATTATCTTCTGAACCTGCATTTTCTTCAGGGTCTTCATCTCTTACCTTTGCAATTCCGGCTATAACAATATTGCTGTCAGCATCTATATTCATTACTTTTACGCCGGAAGTGTTACGTCCGAGTACAGATATATCATTAACGCTTATTCTTATTACTATTCCTTCATTAGTTATAAGAAGCATTTCTCTGCTGTCATCAACTATCTTGGCTCCGACAACATTTCCGCTTTTTTCAGTAATCTTATAACATTTTACACCTTTTCCGCCACGTCTTTGAATATTAAATTCACTTATATCGGTTCTTTTTCCAAGACCTTTTTCAGATACTATAAGCATGTCGCTTCCTTGGGTATCAAGCTGCATTCCTACAACTTCATCATCATATGAAAGATTAATTCCTATAACACCCATTGAAGTTCTTCCTGTACTTCTTACGTCCCCTTCGGAAAATCTTATACATAATCCGTTCTTTGTAACAAGAAGTATCTGTTTACTGCCGTCTGTAATCTTAACTTCTATAAGGTCATCTTCACCATGAAGACTTATCGCCTGTATTCCTGTCTTTCTTATATTGGCAAATTCATTAATTCTCGTCTTCTTTACTATACCTTTTTTTGTAGCCATAAAAAGATACTGACTGTCTTCAAAATTATCTACAGGAATAACAGCTGTTATTTTTTCTTCTGCCATAAGCTGAAGAAGATTAACTATAGCTACTCCCCTTGCAGTTCTTGAAGCTTCCGGAATTTCATATGCTTTAAGTTTATATACACGTCCTTTGTTAGTAAAGAACAAAAGAGTATGATGGGAGGTAGTCATAAACAATCTCTCAATATAATCGTCTTCTAATGTCTGCATTCCTTTAATTCCTTTGCCGCCTCTATGCTGGCTTCTGAAATTATCTACAGTCATTCTCTTGATATATCCGAGTTTTGTCATTGTTATTACAGTATTTTCACGAGGAATTATGTCTTCCATTGATATGTCATATTCATCATATCCGATGGAAGTCCTTCTTTCATCACTGTATTTATCTCTGATTATAACCATTTCTTTTGATATAACAGTCAGAAGTTCTTTTCTGTCGCTGAGTATCTTCTTATACTCATCAATTTTAACCTGAAGCTCCTTGTATTCATTTTCCGTAGCTTCTCTTTCCAACCCGGTAAGCTTACGAAGACGCATATCTATAATACTCTGAGCCTGTATGTCACTGAGTCCGAATCTTTCAATGAGATTAGACTTTGCTTCTGCAGCTGTCTTTGACGAACGTATTATAGATATAACTTCATCTATATTATCAAGAGCAATTAAAAGTCCTTCTAATATATGAGCTCTTTCTTCCGCTTTGTTAAGGTCATATTTTGTACGCCTTGTAACTACTTCTTCCTGATGACGCAGATAATGTTTTAACATCTCAAGAATATTCATTATCTTCGGTTCGTTATTAACAAGCGCAAGCATTATTACTCCAAATGTATCCTGAAGCTGGCTATGCTTAAATAACTGGTTAAGAACTACATTAGGATTAGCGTCTTTACGAAGCTCTATAACTATTCTCATTCCTTCACGGTTTGATTCATCACGGAGGTCAGTAATTCCGTCAACCTTTTTATCCTTATGAAGCTCTGCAATCTTTTCTATAAGCCTTGCCTTATTAACCATATAAGGAAGTTCTGTTACTACTATTCTGTTCTTGCCGTTAGGCATTGCCTCTATATCTGTAACGGCACGCACCCTTATTTTTCCGCGTCCTGTCCTATAGGCCTCATTAATTCCCCTTGTTCCGAGTATTGTTGCTCCGGTAGGAAAATCAGGTCCTTTTATAATCTGAATTATTTCATCTATTGTTGTTTCAGCATCATTTTTCTCATTATCAATAATATGTAAAACCGCATCAATAACTTCTCTGAGATTATGAGGAGGTATATTTGTAGCCATTCCAACTGCAATTCCTGACGTACCGTTAACTAAAAGGTTAGGAATTCTTGATGGAAGAACAGTAGGCTCTTTTTCCGTATCGTCAAAGTTTGGTACAAAATCTACCGTATTTTTATTAATATCGGCAAGCATCTCCATAGATATCTTACTGAGCCTTGCTTCGGTATATCGCATAGCTGCCGCAGAGTCACCGTCTACAGAACCAAAATTACCATGTCCGTCTACAAGAGGATATCTTGTAGACCATTCCTGAGCAAGATTAACCAAAGCTCCGTATATTGAACTATCTCCGTGAGGATGATATTTACCCATTGTATCTCCGACGATACGGGCACATTTACGATGAGGCTTGTCCGGTCCGTTATTAAGCTCTATCATGGAATACAGTATTCTACGCTGAACAGGCTTAAGTCCGTCTCTTACATCAGGAAGCGCCCTTGATGCAATAACTGACATTGCATATTCTATGTAAGACTGCTCCATCGTTTTCTTTATATCTACATCATTTACTTTATCAAATATATTCTCTTCCATTTTCTATCCTCCGAATTAAATATCAAGGTTTTTAGCATATCTGGCATTAGCCTCGATAAATTCACGTCTTGGCTCTACCTTATCTCCCATAAGAGTCATAAATGTTACGTCTATATCAGAAGTCTGTTCTTCATTAATAGTAACTCTGTGGAGAATTCTTTTTTCAGGGTCCATAGTTGTATCCCATAATTGTTCGGCATCCATTTCACCAAGACCTTTATATCTTTGTATAGAATTGTTGCCGTCTCTTCCTACTTCAGCGAGTATGCTGTTTAATTCTTCATCAGAATATGCATACCATACCTTTTTATTCTTCTCAAGCTTATATAAAGGCGGCTGTGCAAGATAAACATATCCTTCTTTAATAAGCTCCGGCATAAATCTGTATAAGAAAGTCAAAAGAAGCGTACTTATATGAGCTCCGTCTACATCAGCATCAGTCATTATAATTATTTTGTGATATCTTAACTTACTTATATCAAAATCATCTGATATTCCTGTTCCGAATGCTGTTATCATAGCTCTAATTTCTGCATTAACAAGTATCTTATCAAGTCTTGACTTTTCAACATTAAGAATCTTTCCTCTAAGAGGAAGTATAGCCTGAGTTGCACGGTCTCTGGCCGTCTTTGCACTTCCTCCGGCGGAATCTCCCTCAACTATATAAATCTCACAATTTTCAGGATTCTTATCACTGCAGTCTGCAAGTTTTCCCGGAAGGCTCATTCCTTCAAGAGCTCCTTTTCTTGCCGTCTCCTTTGCCCTTCTTGCAGCTTCTCTTGCTCTCTGAGCCAAAAGAGCTTTTTCACAAATTATCTTTGCAACTGTCGGATTCTGCTCAAGGAAATATGTAAGCTGTTCACTTACTACGCTTTCAACAGCTCCTCTTGCTTCACTATTTCCAAGCTTCTGTTTTGTCTGTCCCTCAAACTGTGGTTCTTCTATCTTAATACTTACTATAGCAGTAAGTCCTTCTCTTATATCATCACCGCTGAGATTACCGTCTTTTTCTTTAAGTATTTTCTGAGTTCTTGCATAATCGTTAAATGTCTTTGTAATAGCATTCCTGAAGCCTGTCATATGAGTACCGCCTTCAGGTGTTGTTATATTATTAACAAAGCTGTAGCAGCTTTCACTGTATGCTGAATTATGCTGAAATGCAACTTCAACATATACATTATTTTTCATGCCTTCACAATAAATAATTGAATCATAAAGAGGTTCATTAGTTCTGTTAAGATATTGAACATATTCTTTAATTCCGCCTTCATAACAGAATGTTTTTGTCTGTTCTTTACCTTCTCTTTTGTCTGTAAGGCTTATGCTGACTCCTTTTGTAAGAAATGCCATCTCGCGGAGTCTTGTTTTTATTATATCAAAATCATATACAAGTGTTTCTGTAAATATAGTTCCGTCAGGTTTAAAAGTTACTTCTGTTCCTGTACGGTCTGTAGTTCCTATTTCTTTAAGAGGATACATTACCTTTCCTCTTTCATATCTCTGCTTATATTTTTTTCCGTCAGTATGAATAGTAACCTCAAGCCAGTCTGAAAGCGCATTAACAACAGAAGCTCCTACACCGTGAAGACCTCCTGATACCTTATATCCTCCACCGCCGAATTTTCCTCCTGCGTGAAGTATTGTAAATACGACTTCTACAGCAGGAATTCCGGCTTTATGGTTAATGCCTACAGGAATACCTCTTCCATCATCAATAACTGTTATGGAATCATCTTCATTAATAGTAACATCTATATTCTTACAATATCCTGCCAACGCTTCATCAATAGAATTATCTACTATCTCATATACAAGATGATGAAGTCCTCTTTCAGATGTACTTCCTATGTACATTCCAGGTCTTTTTCTTACAGCTTCAAGACCTTCAAGAATCTGAATCTGGTCTGCACCGTATTCATTATTTGTTTGTGTATTCTCTGTGTTCATAATTTACCTCATTTCTATATCAGTTACATTGCCATTTTCTATCTTATATATCCTGTTCACATCCAGTGAATGGTTAATAAACTCTTCAAGCCCGGTACACGTAATTATAGTCTGTACGTCATCGATACTCTCCAACAGATAATTCTGCCTGCTTCTGTCAAGTTCCGAAAGAACATCATCAAGAAGAAGTACCGGAATATCGCCTGTTTTTTTCTTAACAATCTCTATTTCAGATAACTTTAAAGACAATGCCGCAGTTCTTTTTTGTCCCTGCGAACCATAAGTCCTCAAGTCCATATCATTAGAAATAAATTTTATATCATCTCTGTGGGGACCCGTATGGGTTATCTGATAATAAATATCCCTATTATAATTCTTATATAATTTATCAGCAAATTCTTCTGCATCTACATTAGGCTCATATTGTATGTTAAGAAATTCTTTTTCTCCCGTGAGCTTTTTGTGTATTTCCGCTGATATATTATTTATCTGTTCTATAAATTCTTTTCTTTCTTTAATTATCTCTGTTCCATATTTAATAAGCTGCTCATCCCATACAGATAAAGTCTCTTTAAGGGATTCATTATAACTTAACTGCTTTAGCAAATGATTTCTTTGATTAAGGACTTTTGAATATCTATAAAGATTATCAAGGTAAATTCTGCTAAGCTGACAGAGTTCCATATCAATAAATCTTCTTCTTTCTGAAGGACCATTTTTTATAATATTAAGGTCTTCAGGTGAAAATAATACTATATTAATAATTCCCATCAATTCCGCAGACCTTTTTATCGGAATTCCGTTTACTGCAATTCCCTTAGGTTTATTTTTCTTAAGATGCAAATCTATATAATGCTCAAGCCCTTCCTTTTCTATATACATCTTAACGTGGGCTTCATCACATCCCATTTTAATTATTTCCTTGTCTTTACTTCCCTGATGTGATTTAGTAGTCGCACATATATAAATACTTTCAAGTATATTAGTCTTTCCCTGAGCATTATCTCCATACAATATATTCATTTTTTCATGGAAACTAATTTCTGCTTCATTATAATTACGGTAATTCTTAATCTTTATTTTTTTAATGTGCATTATTTACCATAACCTTTGCTCCGTCATATTCAATAACATCGCCTTGTCTGCATTTTTTTCCTCTTTCATAAACTTTTTCTCCGTTAAGAAAGACAAGCCCTTCTTTTATAACAAATTTAGCGTCTACTCCGGAACCTACAAGCCCAGCCAGCTTAAGCGCCTGGCCAAGCCTTATATATTCATCTTTTATATATATCTGCTCCATTTCTATTCTCCTTACATTACTGCATTAAGCTTAACAGGAACTATAAGGTATATATAATTTCCTTCATTATCTTTTATAAAAAACGGCGCTTTTGAATTAATAAAATACATATCTATCTGTTCATCATCTATAACCTTTAATGCATCAAGCAGGAACTTAGGATTAAATGCAATCATAATATCAGTTCCCTCTTTTACCGCATCTATATCTTCGTCCATTGAACCAAGATGAGTATTAACCTCTATCTTAACATTACCGTCATTAATAGTTACTATAATAGGCTTCTTTTCTGAATCTCTTATAAGAAGGGAAGCTCTGTCTACGCTTCCAAACAATTGAGATTTGTTAATAGTAACCTTTGTTTCATAATCTCCTGAAAGCATTTGGTCAATCTTATAATACTCGCCTTCTATAAGTCTCGAAAGAACTATTGTATCATCAAATTCAAATAAAACATGCTTATCATCAAAATAAATATTAACAGTATCTTCTATTCCTCCGTTAATTATCTTAATTATTTCATTAAGAGTCTTTCCCGGAATAACTACTTTTATATGGTCATAGCTTTCATTTAAATAAACTCTTCTTATCGAAATTCTGAATCCATCAAGGGAAGTAATCTTAAATTCGTTACCATTCACCTCAAATAATTCACCTGTCATAAGTTTATTGCTCTCATTAGAAGAAATAGATATAATCGTCTGTCTTATCATTTCTCTTAATGTAAATTGTGAAACGGTTATCATATTATTCTTTTCAATTTTCTTTATCGCAGGATATTCATCCTTTTCTTTAAGAGAAAGTTTGATTTCAGATTTACCTGATTTAACTAAAACAACATTATCAAAACTTTCAATAACTATCTCTTCAGAAGGCATCTTTCTTACAAATTCAGAAAACATCTTTGCATCTACAAGTATAGCGCCTTCTTCTTCTATTATACCTTCAAGTATAGTTTCAATAGCCATCTCCATATCGTTACCTGTCATTTTTATATGATCTTCTTCTGTCTCTATTAAAATAGATTCAAGAATAGGCATTGTAGTTTTACCTGAAACTGCTTTCATTACTATATTAGTGCTTTTAACTAAATCAGATTTGCTGCAAACTATCTTCATAAGAATACCCCTTTCAGTAAATGGCTTTTTTCTATAAATAAATATATAAATAATAATAATTAATTGTAAGTTACAGTAGAGGGCGTTAATAAGTTATTATCCCTTAAAGCACCTTTATTATAAGGTTTTTTTTGTTTAAATTACAGTTGACATTAATGTGGACAACTATAAATAACTAAATCTGTAAAAAATTATTCATATGATATGTATTAACTGTTATCAACATAAGTTATCAACAATGTTAATAATTACGTTAATAACTTAAAGTTAAATTACTGATGGTTAATAATTTTCATAAGAATATCAATCTCGTTCTGAAGTGAAACATCTGTCGCAAGGTCTTCTTCTATTTTATTATAACCGTGCATTACCGTAGTTCTGTCTCTTTTACCTAATCTTTCTCCTATTTCATCATAAGATGAATTGGTTATTTTCCTGCATAGGTACATGCATATCTGTCTTACATGTGCAATCTTCTGGCTCCTGTTCTTTGAATTAATCTGTTCAAGAGTAAGATTGTAATGTTCTGTTACTATATTAATTATGTAATCATTAGTAATTTTAACTTTATCATCTGTTAGTATAAGGTCCTTGATGTCTTCTTTTGCATTATCAAGTGTAATATCGCAGTGCTGAAGCTTTGACCTTAATATAAGCTTGTTGTAAGCGCCTTCAAGATCACGTATATTGGTTTTAATATTTTCCGCAATAAATTCGAGAATTTCATCACCAAGCTTTATATTCTCTTTTTCTTCTTTCTTTTTAAGAATAGCAAGTCTTGTTTCATATTCAGGAGACTTGATATCTACAGGAAGTCCCCAATTGAAACGTGACTTATATCTTTCATCGAGCTTTTCCATCTGGTTAGGATGTTTATCACTTGTAAGTATAATCTGCTTTCCCTGTTCATATAATGCATTAAAGGTATGGAAAAACTCCTCTTGGGTGATGTCCTTTCCTATAATGAACTGGACATCATCTATCATAAGCACATCAACCTCTCTGTATTTCTTCTTAATATTATTAAGAGTTGTACGGTCCTGTTTACTGTTACGCATAGCGTCTACAATTTCGTTAATATATTGTTCGCTTGTTACGTATAAAACCTGAAGGTCAGGATAATTATCAATAATATGATGTGCAATAGAGTGAATAAGATGGGTTTTACCAAGTCCCGGTCCTCCGTATATAAATAGAGGATTATATTCACTTTCAAGCGGTGAATCAGCTACTGCAAGAGCGGCAGCATGTGCAAAACTGTTATTGCTTCCTACTACAAATGTATCGAAAGTATATTTGTCATTGAGATTAAAAGCAAGATTATTCTTTGATTTTGTCTTTGGTTTCGGAATCCCGGCGTTCTTATCCAGCTCGCTTTTATTCTTATATGTAATAGTAAGATGATAGCCGGTAATCTCTTCTATGGATACCTGAATAAATAAATTATATTTCTTATTAATATGGTCTTTGCTGCTTTCGCCTAATAAATAATCATTGACGCTTATTATGGCTGTGCTTTCTTCTTCATTAACAGAATATAATTCAAGTGGAGAAATCCATGTTTTATAACATACATCCGTAAGAGAGTATTCACTTTTAACATGTTCTAATATATCTTTCCATTTCGTTTTGATAATTTCTTCCATTATATATCCTGCCTTTTAAATATAATAAATGCTACTATCCCAAAATAAAAACATTACTTTATATATATTAGTACAAATTCAAATTTTTTTCAATAGTAATGAAAAATTATTACTTGACGTGAATTATATAATTGAATATAATACAGATTGATATGTTATCAGAACAGAGATATAACGTGTTAAGGAGGTGTATACAAAATGAAAATGACATTTCAGCCAAAAAAGAGATCAAGAAAAAGAGAGCATGGCTTCAGAAAAAGAATGAGAACGGCTAATGGTAGAAAAGTATTAGCAAGAAGAAGAAGTAAGGGTAGAAAGAAGTTATCCGCATAATTTATATTATAACTGACATAGTAGTTGTCAGAAACTGATATTCCGGAGGAATATAATTGTATCTGCATATTAAATCAAATAACGATTTTCAAAAAGTATATAAGAACGGTAAATCTCTGGCTAACAGATATCTGGTAATGTATATTATGAAGAATAATCTTTTGGAGAATCGTATTGGAATATCGGTAAGTAAAAAAGTTGGTAATAGTGTTATCAGACATAGAATAACAAGATTGATAAGAGAAAGTTACAGGTTGAACTGTAATATGTTTGATTGTGGTTACGATATCGTTATTATCGCCAGAGTTACTGCAAAAGGAAAGTCATTTAATGACATTTGCAGCGCTTTAATTCATTTGGGTAAGATTCATAATATAATTAGAAGTGATTAAATTGAAGAAAATATTGCTAATTATTATTAGATTTTATAGAAGATTTTTATCTCCGTTAAAGGGAAGGCCTACATGTATATATGTGCCTACTTGTTCCGAGTATGCAGCGGAAGCCATTGAAAAATATGGTCCTATTAAAGGCTCATATCTGGCTACAAAAAGATTATTGCGTTGTCATCCTTTTGCAAAAGGCGGATATGATCCGCTTCCATAAAGGAGGATATTTTAACTGATGAATTTTTTATTGACCAAGTATAATGGCGCTATTCTTGGACCTATAGCTAAGGTATTAGGATATATTCTTGAGGGTATTTATGCGTTTTTTGATTTATTTGGAATTCATAATACAGGTCTTTGTATTATAGTATTTACTTTCATTATAAATGGTCTGATGATTCCTATAACTATTAAGCAGCAGAAGTTTTCAAAGCTTAATTCGGTAATGGCTCCGGAAATTCAGGCAATACAGGCAAAATATAAGGATAAAAAAGATCAGGATTCTGTAAGAAAGATGCAGGCTGAACAGCAGACAGTTTACCAGAAATATGGGGTAAGCGCTACGGCAGGTTGTCTTCCTATGCTTATTACGCTTCCTATATTCTTTGCGTTATACAGAGTTATATATAATGTTCCTGCATATGTTCCTCAGATTAAAGAAATATATACAAATATCATTGATGCAGTAGAATCTTCAGGCATGGCGCTTTCAGATTTTGCACATAATCTTGGTGCATTTGTAAAGAACGGCGGTGTAACTGATATAACAATTAACAGTCCGCTTATTACTTCACAGTCTCTTAGTAAAGTTGATGATATAGTTGCTGCAATAAGTACGCTTAATCAGGATAATACATTTACAACAGCTGCTTCTAATTATATTGTAGATATTCTCAGTCAGTTTAAAGATGCTAACTGGAAAGAATTGTGGGATATGAATATATTTAAAAATTATCCTGCTGTTACCGATTCGATGAAGACTTATTATGGAGAACTTAAAGGAATATATAATTTCTGCGGAATGAATATAATGGAGAATGCAACGTGGAAGAATTTTACGATATCTATTCCAATACTTGCAGTTGTTACACAGTTTATTAACAATAAGATAATTACCGGTTCTAATAAGAAAGATAAGAATAATCAGGACCCGACGGCTGCATCAATGAATACAATGAATAACATTATGCCGTTTATGTCAGGTATTTTCTGTTTCATGTTCCCGATTGGTGTCGGTTTGTACTGGGTTGCAGGTAACGTATTCAGAATAATTCAGGGATTATTTATTAACGCATATTTCAAGAAGGTAGGAATTGAATCTATAGCTGAAAAGAATATTGAAAAGAGAAATAAGAAATTAGCTAAGAAGGGTATAGATGTTAATTCTACAAAAATGCAGCAGGTAGCTAAAACGCGTACAAGTTCAATCAATACTTACGCTTCAACTAATACTGCAAAGAAAGAAACAAAGAATAATAGTTCACATAGAACATCATCAAAACAGGATTTATACGTAAATCATAATATTAAGAATGGTAGTATATCAGATTTTGCGAATATGCTTAACAGAGATTATGAAAGCAATGCAAATGATTCTGATGGTGATAATCAGGAGGTATAGTATTATGTCAGAGTGGATAGAATTTTCCGGTAAAAATGTTGATGAAGCGCTTACTGAAGCACTTATTAAACTCGGAACTACAAGCGATAAAGTAGAATATGAAGTAATAGAAAAAGAATCTAATGGAATACTTGGTATTTTTGCAAAAAAGGATGCAAGAATAAGAGTTAAGTTAATAAATGATGCTAAAACTGAAGTTAAAGAATTTTTAGATAGAGTTCTTGCTGCAATGGAAGTAGAAGCAGAAGTTATAATAGAATATGATGAAGAAAAGTCATATATGAATATTAACCTTGAAGGAAATGATATGGGTATTCTTATAGGTAAGAGAGGACAAACTCTTGATTCACTTCAGTACCTTGCAAGCCTTGTTGTTAATAAAGATACAAAGAATAATTATATTAAAGTAAAGCTTGATACAGAGAATTACAGAGAAAGAAGAAAAGAAACTCTTGAAAACCTTGCAAAAAATATTGCACATAAGGTTAAGAGAACAAGAAGAAATGTTGTACTCGAGCCTATGAACCCTTATGAAAGAAGAATAATTCATTCAACGCTTCAAAAAGACAAATATGTGGATACACACAGTGAAGGTGAAGAACCATATCGTAAGGTTGTTGTTACTTTGAAAAAGGAATATGCTGATTCAGGATATGGAAGCGGATACCGCAGAAATAATAATTACAGAGGCGGACGTAATAACAGATATAATAATAACCGAGGTTCATACCACAGACAGACAGAACAGGAAAAAGATGATAATGCTTTTGTAGAGCAGAATGAAGAATAAGTAAATATGAGGGCTGAGTCATTATGATTCAGCTCTTTTGCATATTATAAGAAGTCTTAAAAAGGAGTGCATATCATGAATGATTCAGATACTATTGCTGCAATAAGTACGGCTCTTGGCAATGCCGGCATTCATATAATAAGAATAAGTGGTCCTGATTCATTTGACATAATAAAAAAGATATTTAAAAAAGGTAAATCATGCAATACATTTGATGCAGCGTTATATGATTCACATACAATACATTACGGATATATTTATGATGGTGATTCGTGTATTGATGAAGTTATGGTATCTTTATTTAAAGCTCCTAATTCTTATACAAAAGAAGACGTTGCCGAGATAAATTGTCACGGAGGTTCATATGTGGCAAAGCTTATGTTAAAAATTGTTATTAATAATGGTGCAAGACTTGCAATGCCCGGTGAATTTACGAAAAGGTCATTTTTAAACGGACGGATTGATCTTTCACAGGCAGAATCAGTAATGGATATAATAAAATCCCAGAACGAATATGCGCTTATGGCGTCGGTTAATCATTTAAAAGGAGATATAAAAGAAAAAATATCAGGAATAAGAGAAACAGTTCTTTATGAGCTTGCATTCATTGAAGCAGCGCTTGATGACCCGGAACATTATTCTCTTGATAATTATACAGACGAACTTAAGGATAAGATAAAAAATGTAA
>ERZ824480.2460-NODE-2460-length-13955-cov-3.606475_pt1 | contig 13955 bp, 5 predicted proteins | sample MGYA00519861_ERZ824480 | MGnify/ENA primary metagenome ERZ824480 (study PRJEB31778, sample SAMEA3449152) | human gut metagenome | biome: human gut; feature: human-associated habitat; material: faeces | place: United Kingdom | collected 2010/2012 ... | reverse complement strand
CTGGGGGCAGCGCTCTGTCCGGCGTTCTCACTGGCGGTATAATAGGTAAGGCTCTGGGTCACGGGCTCGCCGATGGTCAGCGAGTCGGGCTGTAAATTGTGGTTCAGCTCCAGGCTTGTCACCAGCGTGTCCAGCTCGTCACTGCTCAGCAGGCTGTAGTAGCTGGCGTTGGCGGTCTGCAGTTCGCCCCAGTTGTTGTTTTTCTCGGCGGCGTAGGTGCCGGCCAGCATGATCGTATCCTGCATGGAGGTCTGGGCGTCCTGCGCCTCGCGCAGATCGGCGTCGGCCTGCTGGTGGTTCTCAATGCCCGGAATCAGCAGGAACCGGACAAAAAGCACAACGAACGCCAGCATCAGAACGACGTACAGCAGAATTTTATCGCGCTTTGTCATTGGTGCAATTTCCATAGCGCCCTCCTTTACTGCTGCGGCGCTGCCAGCACACAGCGCAGATCGATGGAATAGCCGTCGTCATCGGCCTTGTAGCCGGTGTAGCTGACGGTGGAAAACACCCCGCAGTTCTGCAGGGAACGGATGTAGGCCGGAATGTCGATGACCTGGGAGGAGTTCGCGTTAAAGAGCAGCTCGCCCGTCGATGCGTTGTAGTCGGTGAACTGGATCGTGATGCCGGACCCGCCGGCAGCCTCGACCCGGTGCAGCAGACTGCTGGTCACGTCGGGGTAGCTGTTCAGCAGCTCGGTCATCCCGTCGGAATAGTCGGTCAGCAAGCGGAACTGCGCCGCAGACTCGGAATCCTGCGTTGCGGCGCGGTATGGCTCGGTATTGTCGCTGCACCAGTTCAGGATGTCCTCCCGCTGGCTTTTCAGCATCGAGGTGTGCAGCGTCAGCACACCCCAGCCCAGCATGGAGACAGCCACGACAGCAAGGCCGGGCACCAGCGTCCGCAGGCCCTGGCTGCGGGATTCCGACTTGGCCGCACCGGCGGCCTTATGCCAGCGCAGATAAAAGTTGTTCTGTTTCATAGCCATAATGATAAGCCCCCGGGGCAAGTATTTGCAGGTAAAAATCAGCGTGCGATCAGGTTGCCCGCCGCGTAAAGCACATCGGCCAGCGCGGTGCCGGACGGCAGTTTGACAGTGGGTGAATCCGGGAAGCGGTCCACCTGCAGGCCCAGCGCCTCACAGCCCGGGCGGCAGACCGCAAGGTCGTCCGCCGTGGAGCCGGCAAAGCAGACCGTCTCAATGCGGTGCTCGCTCTTGCTGGTCGTGTGGAACTGGATCAGGCCCGAGAGCTTCTGCGCGATCTCGGTGCCGGACTCCGCCGAGCCGCGCGGGTTGAACAGGCGGCTGCGGGTCGAGTAGGTGTACTGCCCCTGCACAAACAGGCAGGCAGAGATCGTGTCATCGTCAAATTGCAGCAGGACGAAGGTCTTCTGCTGCAAATCGGGGATCGTGCGCACGGCCTTGATCGGCGCGGCCAGCCCTAAGTCGATGCTGTACAGCTTGAAGCCGACGGCCTTGGCCAGCGCGTCGTACCCGGCAATGACGCTCTGCTCCACGCGGGTGGCCAGCACGGTATCCACGCGGGTCCTGGCATCGCGGGAGAGCAGCATGTAGTCGTCCAGCGGAGCCTTGACCTCGGCGCCGCCGCTGGAAAGCTCATGGGAGAGCACGGCCATCCGCTTTTTCTCGCTCATGGCGGGCAGCGTCAGGATGCGGTGCATGAACTGGCTGCCGCCTGCAATCAGCGCCACGCGGTTCATCGGCAGCTTGTTGGCGGTGAAAAACTCTTTGAGCGCGGCGGTCAGGTCCGCCTCGTTTGTGATGACGCCGTTGATCAGGCAGCCCTCGGGCAGCTCGGTCTGGGCGGCGGCGACAACGCGCGCCCCGCTGCCCGTGGGCGTGCCGACGGCAGCATACACCGTGCGGCTGCACAGATATAAAGAGGTAAGAAGTGCCATGGTGGGCCTCCGAATGGATAAAATATAAACAGAAAAAGGAGCTGCAGTGATGAGGCTCTCTCCCCCACCCGCTGCGGCGGGAGCCCCCTCGCAGAGGGGGCCAGGGAACTTGCCTCCCTCTGCGAGGGAGGTGGCCCGAAGGGCCGGAGGGAGAGAAGCTGCCGGGAAAATCCCTTTTCAGGGTTGACGGTGGTTCCTTTAAATCGCGCCGCTCGACGCGCCGATGGTGCCGTAGGACTGGTAGATGGGCACGATGACCGCGGCTACGACGCCGCCGACCACGAGACCCATAACAACGATCATAACGGGCTCCAGCAGCGTGACAAGGCGCTTGGTCGCCATCTCGGCCTCATAGTCGAGTGTCTCGCTGATGGTCGCCAGCAGGCTGTCCAGCTTGCCGGTCTCCTCGCCGACAGCGACGGAGGAGGAGAGCTTCACTTCAAAACCGTCGATGCCCGCAATCGCCTCCGACAGGCTGTGGCCTGCGCGGATGCTGTCCAGCGCGTCACCGAACTGGCTCTCGATCCAGCGGTTGCCGATGGCGTCGCGTGCCGCGGCCAGGGTCGTGATGATGGGCACGCCGCTGCCGTACAGGTTGGACAGCGTGCTGGCAAAGCGCGCCGTGCAGATCTTGCGGTTCAGCACGCCGACCACCGGCGCGTGCAGGATGAAGCGGTCCCACTGGCGGCGGACCTTCGGCTGCGCCAGCAGGAGCTTGCCGCCAAAGACGATGAGCGCCGCCACGACGAGCAGCACCGGCCAGTTGGCACCGACAAAGTCGCTGACGTCAAACAGCAGCTGGGTCAGGAACGGCAGGGTCTCCATCTGGTCAAACATCGGTTTGAACTGCGGCAGAACAAAGGTCATCAAAATCGCAATAACGCCGACGATCAGCACGGACAGGATAATGGGGTACATCATGCTGTTGCCGACCTGCTGGTTCATCTTGTGCTCGCGCTCATAGTAGGTCGCCATGCGGGCGCAGGCGTGGTCGATGCTGCCGGTGCCCTCGGCGCTGCGGATCATGGCCAGCAGCAGGGTGGGGAACGCGGGTGCGCAGGACTCCATCGCATCGGACAGCGGCACGCCCTTGCGCAGCTCGCTCAGGATGGCCTCGTACAGGGCCTTCTGGCGGGCGTCGATGGTGCGCTCGTCCGCCATGATGCGGAACGCACGCACCAGCGGCACACCGGCAGTCAGCAGGGTGCCCAGGTTGCGGCAGAAATCCGCCAGCACGGCGGTTTTCAGCGGGCGGAACGTCGCGTGGGCCTTCTGGGCCTCCTGCGCGTCGGTCATGTACAGGCCGTCATTGCGCAGCTTGGCGTAGAGCGCCTCCTCGCTGGGGGCCTCAAGCAGTCCGCGGACGGTCTTGCCCTTCTCATTGGTGGCAGTATAACGAAAACGTGGCATGAGGGAGATTCCTCCGAAAACAGGTTAAAAACTTTCAGATTGTCGAAAAACTCTTGTAGGGGCGAGCATTGCTCGCCCGCGCCCGCTTGCTTTGTAAGACAACTGTCCCGGAAAAAACGTTGCTGCGGTAAGTTGACGGGCGACCAATGGTCGCCCCTACACACGCAATAAGGCAAGAATGCAATTTTTTGACGGTCTGAACATCACAAAAACGCGCAGTACCATTCCAAAACGGGCTCGCCAAACAGCATCGCGATCACGATGCCCGCACACAGAAACGGGCCGAAGGCGAAGTGGTCCTTCTTCCCTGCCTTTTTGGCGGCCAACAGGTATATGCCGTATATACCGCCAAAAACAATGCCGAAAAACATCGCCAGCAGCGTATTCTGCCAGCCCAGGAACAGCCCGGCGGCTGCCATCAGCTTGATGTCGCCGCCGCCGAACGCGCCGTCGATGACAAGGCAGAGCAGAAACATCGGCACACTGACGCAGAGCGCACCGATGACGTGCGGCAGCCAGTCGGCAGGGGAGAGCAGCACGCTCACCGCGCCGCAGACCGCCAGTGCCAGATTCAGCCGGTCCGGGATGGTCTGCGTCTCGGCATCAATGAGCGAAACGCTCAGCAAGATCCCGCAGACCGCCAGCGCCAGCAGCGCGGCCCAGCTCATGCCGAACAGCCCGCCCGGCAGGGCGTAGGCGGCGCCGTACCGCCAAGTGCAGCCCAGCGCCAGCACGCCGCCCAGAAGCTCCACCAGCAGGTACCGCGCCGGAATGTGCGCACCGCAGTGGCGGCACCGCCCGCGCAAGAATAACCAGCTGAACACAGGCACTAAGTCCGGCGCACCCAGCGTGTGGCCGCACTGCGGGCATACGCTGCGGCCCTTCAGCGGGTCCATGCCCCGCGGCAGCCGCCACGCGACGACGTTCATAAAGCTGAACAGCGCCGCGCCCAGCAGAAAACGAATGAGTCCCAACAGAAGCTCAAGCAGCAGCATGGCCCACCCCCGCGCCGTATTGCAGCCGGTCCTCCGCGCGGAAAACGCGGTAACCGCTGTCGGCATCATAGATGGCGTACATGCCGTTCTCCTGATACAGGAGCCGCTGCACGGTGTAGCCGTTCGGGTCGATCTGCAAAAGCGTCACTGTGCCGGGCAGTGAGCCCAGCGTGCGGATTTCCTCGGCGATGCCGTCCGCAAAGCCGTCCGCGCTTGTCTGGTCGGCGAACGTCTGCCCGGCGGAGTAGCACTGGGCAGACACGGCACTGGCCGCCAGCCGCGCAGCCTTGACCTGAGCCAGGGCCTCCCGCGCACGGGCCTGATAGCGCAGCTCCGCCGCGCCGGTCACAATAGTATACAGGACAGCGCCCAGCGCCAGCAGTACGGCGAGCTTTTCCGCAAGCGCAGCTTTGGCCCAGCGTTCCCCGGTATGGCGCAGCCATGCGCCCAGTCGTGCTGCCAGCATTGTTACACATCCTCTACCATATAATAACACGCTATTTAGTATACCGTGCCGGACCTGTATTTGCAAGGAATTTCGCGAAAAAAAACTCTGTTTTTTGTTCAAAGATAACGGAAATTATGGCGAAATCGTGCACAACCTGCCGCTGACCTACTATATTTGGTATAAATTTGCTGAAATCTCGCGGAGTTTCTTGCGAAAACGTCACATTCCGAGTATAATACCAATATATATAATCTGATATTGTGTCTAATTGTAACCTTTCACCGGAGAAACGACGGGAGCATCTATGGTGCAGTACAATAAAAATATAAAAAACAAAAAGAAAGGCTTTACGCTGGTGGAGTTGATGGTCGTTCTGGCTATCACGGCCATTCTGGCGGCGCTGGTCGGCGGCGGGCTGATCGCCTACACGCGGCTGGCCCGGTTTGAAAAGAACGAGGCCAACGCCCGCACACTGTTCCAGACGGCGCAGATCTCCCTGACCTGGATGGAGACGGCGGGGGAGCTGGATGCGTTCCGCGATAAGGTGACGAAAAGCGGCAGCATGGGTCAGCACTTTGCCGAGGGTCTGACTGATGCGAACGGAAAATCTCTCGATGGGCGCACCCAGAAAGACTTGAACACCTATATCGCGGCACTATACTATGACAAGACCGGCGCAGCGGACGGCAACCATAACGCGCTGGTCAAGGAGCTGCTAGGCGATTACATCTACGACGCCTCGCTGCTGAATGCCTCGATCTGCGTTGAAATCGACATTCAAAGCGGGCAGGTCTACTCGGTCTTTTACGACACAAATTCCAGCAAACTGCGCTTTAATGAAGCCGATGCCACAAATATTTATGACCGCAGCTATGACCACCGCCGCAATGACAGCCTTGTCGGCTACTACTCTGCCGAGGACCGCGTCAACGTTGTGCAGCTGGTGCAGACGAAGCTGAAGGTCAAGAATCCCCGCCTGACGAACGGCGAGACGCTGACCCTGAGCTGGAGCGGCAACTCCAGCCTCGGCGATCTGGACACCTCCTACACGGCCACGGCCTACGATGCTGCAAAGGAAAAGCAGCTGTTTACTATTACCATTCAACGAGATGTCAACGGTACGGCGGGCGATGACAAACAGGTCATCACCAAGATGCCTGTTACCATTTACCACTACAGCAACACGGGCGAAAAGACGAGCGAGACGAAAGAACTCTACTTCCCGTTAAGCTACAACAAGGGCAGCTTTGTGCTGACGCTGGACGCCATGGCGGACGCGGCCCTACTGCGTGCCAGTGAGAACAGCGCTGACGTTGCTGCCACGAGCCTGTACAGCATCACCCGCCTGCTGAACGACCCGCAGGACATCTACATTGCCATGCGCGCCGAGCCGCGGGAGAGTTATAAAGATATTTATACCACCAGCAGCGAGGTGTGGACTCCTACCGATGAAAACACCCTGCTGGCCAAGGGCGGCACGGCGGTCACGGCAGACCTGAAATATTTCCGCCATCTGTACAACCTGCGCTGGTCTGCCGACTGGGACATCACCGACAAGGGCACCTACATGCTGACCCCCCAGGCCAGCAACAGCACCGGCCTGAACTGGACGGGCGGCGGCGTCACGGTCTACTGCGCGTCGGGTGATCAGTACCCGGCGGCCAAGGTGCCGTCCCTCAATGACCCTGTCGCCTGGCCGACGATCCCGGAGCTGGGTGAAAAAATCGTACTTACGAGCAAAACAACGGGCCTTGCCAACAACAAGACGACCCGTGTGCCCATCCTCAATCTGCAATTGAGCAGCAAGTCCGTTGCAAAAACCGGCAGGGCAGAGAAGGACGAGCTGGCCGACCACTATGTCGGCCTTATCGGCGAGAACAAGGGCAAAATTTCTTACATCACACTGCGCGACCCGGACATTCAGGTCAACGTCAAGACCGAGACCGTCGCCGCCGATACGCTGCCGAAGGCAGACCAGCTCAAGCTGACCGCGACCAAATTCGTCACGGCGCTGGCGAAGGAAGACGAGAACTGGCGCGATGTGCGCGCCGTCGGCGCACTCTGCGGCGTCAACACCGGCACGCTGGAAAACTGCGCCCTGACCCGCGGCACGAACTCCTCGACGAGTGCGCTGGTGGCCGCGGCGCTGGCGTTTAACAACACTACCACCGCAACGCAGCGCAAAGCGCAGACGCTGGACGCTGACAGCAAAAGCTATACCTATTATACAGACGAGCCGCGCGGCATTGGCGGTCTCGTCGGCGTTGCCATACCCGAAACGGATTCCGTCATGCAGAATCTGACCGTTGCGTCGGACGTGACGGTAGCGGGTCTGCTTGTGGACAAGGACACGCAATCCGTTGCAGAGACCACAGCGGCAGACCAGCAGGCCGAGAAGGCCCGCTACGCTGCCGCGGCAGCCGAGCCGAATGACAAGAACTCCCTCTGGCGCAGCGTCGGCGTGGGCGGCGTGTTCGGCACGGTGGACGCTGCCCAGATGAAAACAGACAGTAAAACGAACATCGTCAACAACGGCCTTGTCACCGGCAACGGCTTTACGGGCGGCATCGTCGGCAACCTGTTTACGACAGACACAGGTACCGGTGCGCCTGTGCTGACGGGCCTGAGGAACAACGGCACGGTCAGCGCGGGCGCCAACTATAAGGGCGATACCGCGGGCGATGCGCGCAGCCTGGTGCTGGGGCAGTTCTTCGGCGGCATTGCGGGCTACGGCAGGGGCGTGACCCTGCAAGGCTGCGAAAGCGTGACCCGCAGCGACCTGACCGAGACCCAGCTCAAGGAGCAGGTCGAGGCGGGCTTTGACAAAAAAACCGGCACATTGACCGACGCCAGCCCCCTCAAGGGCGATTTCGTCGGCGGCCTTGTCGGCTACGGCAAGGAAATTGTGCTGAACGGCTGCAAGACCGGCAAGGGCTACGTGCTCGGCAGCCGGTTTGTGGGCGGTCTGGCCGGTGGCTTTACCGGCAGCGGCATACAAAAGAACGATACGAACAGCAGTGACGTCTTTGGCAACCGCTACGTCGGCGGCATCGTGTCGGTCAACGGCAGCAACAGCAAAATCAGCGGCATGACCAATACGGGTCTGGTCGCGGCCTTTGGAAAGAACGCGGCCTACGTCGGCGGCATCGTCGGCGTCAATGATGCCGACTGGGGTGGCAGTGATGACAAGACTGCCAAAGCCACCGTGCAGAACTGCGCCAACCGTATGTCCGGCGACAACGCCACCGACACCCGCCGCATCAACCTGTTAAAGGAGCTGAGCATCTCCGCGGGCGGCTACGCCGACTACGTCGGCGGCATCGCGGGCTGCAACGGCAAAAACGGCGTTGTTACGTGGGATACAAGCACCCCGACGCTGGGTGCCATCCTGTACGGCAACAACTACGTAGGCGGCGTGGCCGGTTATAACGATGTAAATGCGAAAATCTCCAACACCTCCGGCCGGAACCTGACCATCAGCGGCCAGATCGTGGCGGCGGGTAAGGCTGTCGGCGGCATGATCGGCCTGAACTGTGCCTCCACGCTGCCCTCCGCCACTGTGACGGTCAGCCGCGTGGCGGGTCAGCAGCTTGTCGGCGGCGTCATCGGCGCCAACCTGCCGGTGGGCAGCTTCACCGTGGCGGACGGCGGCGCGCTTAAAACAGATGTGGCCTCGGGCCGCGTCGAGGCCGACGCCGTCGCGGGCGGCATCATCGGCTACAACCGTCTGCTGGCGGACAAGCCCGCAAAGGTCACGCTGGAGGCGCTGCTGCCGAAGATTGACAAGAGCACCGGCGTGCTGACCGACAGTACCGCCGCGGAAACGGAAACGGATACCCCAATCACCCTGACCGATTTTCAGAACGAGCTCAACCTGCAGGCCGACATCTACGTCGGCGGCATCGTCGGCGCAAACGACGCTAAAACGAAGCTGACGATTCAAAATGCAACCAACGGCGATACGCAGAACGCCCTGTCCGTCGGCGGCCTGAACCCGTCCAACAACGGCGCGTTTAAAGGCGGCGTATCGCTGAACGCGCTGGCCGATGGCCGCTATGACTTTGGCACCGCGTGCGGCGCACTGGCGGGCGGTATCATCGGCTATGCCACACCCAACACAACGCTGGAAAACTGCACAAACTACGGCACAGTGGCTCACAAGTGCGCTGCGGGCGGCTTTGCGGGCTGGAACGAGGGCACGATCACCGGCGGCAGCATGGCGGCGTCCCTCGGCAACCGTGAAACCGGGTATACCTATCTGGGCGGCGTTGCGGGCGTCAACGGCGGTCTTATTCAGTCTGCCTACCCGGCTGAAGGCTGCGCCGTGCGCGGTGACAGCTATGTCGGCGGCATTGCGGGCGTCAACCTGGGCGGTGACGCTGCGGCAAGCAAGGGCCTCATCATCTGCACAGAGAACAACAGCACTGGCACGGTGGAGGCCAACCAGTATGCGGGCGGCGTGGCCGGTGCCAACGTTGGCAATATCTCGCTGTCCGGCCAGCTGCAAAGCAGTGTCACCGCCGCCGACTATGCGGGCGGTGTGGCCGGTATCAATACGACGTATAACGCCTATAAGGGCAGCATTTACGGCGCTGACAACGCCACCGGCGCGGTCAGTGGCAGCGTCACTGCCGCCAACTACGCGGGTGGCGTGGCCGGTACGAACAGCGCCGAAATCACCCGTGTGGAGAACCGTGCCTCGGTGCGCGCCAGCACAAAATATGCGGGCGGTATTGCGGGCGTGAACGACGCGGGCGGCACGATCAGCTATTGCAGCCATGCGTCCGGCAATGCCGCCGCAGTCTACGCCACCAACGGCGAGGCGGGCGGCATCGCGGGCAATAATAACAGCGGTGCGTCCATTGAGAATGTGCAGGTCCGCGCCGCCGTCACCGCGGCCAACGGCACGGCGGGCGGCGTCACGGCCACGAACTTCGGCATCATCGGCCAAGGCAGCGGGCTGGAAAGCAGCAGCAGCGTAAGCAACTGCACGATCACCGGTACGTCGGAGAGCATCGGCGCTGTTGCGGCGTACAACGGCAAGGACGCGACCATCCGCAATGTGAAGCTGGCGGCAAACGCCAACGTGCGGTTCAGCACCCCGGCAGTCACGATTGGCGGCCTTGCGGGCATGAACGAGGGCGCCGTCACCGGCTGTCAGGTCGGAAACGGCGCGCTGGCGCTGGACGCCGGTCTGCGCGCGGGCACCAATACCGTCACGCTGGGCGGCGCGGTGGGCCGCACCACGGCGGACGGCAAGGTCAGCGAAACCAACGTTCTGCTGGACCTTACACAAAATCTTGATAAATATACAAATTTGGGCGGCGTCGCAGGCCAGAACGACGGTACCCTGGATCAGTGTACCTATTCCGGCACGATGGGCGGCAACGCGGACACGGACGGCCTTGTCTCCGTCGGTGCACGCAGCACCGGCAGCACGGTGGGCGGCATTGCCGGTCTGAACAACAGCACAATCACCGGCTGTGAGGTCAAATACATCAAACTGCAGGTCAGCGGTATCAGCAACATCACCACGACCCAGACCGCAGACGAAAAGCTCGCCAGTGCCAGCCATGTGGGCGGCATTGCGGGCCGCAACAATGCCGAAATCGCCAACAGCTATGTTGCCACCGAGCGCAGCAACCGCGCGGGCAGCATCATCACGGCGCGTTACGGCTTTGTGGGCGGCGTCGCGGGCTCCAACAACGGCACTATCACGGGCAGCGGCAGCAAAAAAGCGCTGGTCAGCGACGAAAAAGCAACACCCGCCCTTGTTACACAGGTTGATAATTGGCTGGATGCGGCAGATGCCAATGCCGGCATCAACAGCATGGCGGCAGAGCTGACCACAGGCAAGACCTACGCGGGCCTCAAGGGCGTTGACACTGTGACGGGCTATGGCTACACGAACGTTTACAGCGACACAGGTCTTGCCGCCAATGATCTGCTTGTCGCCCTGCGCGGCAGCAACAACAGCGAGACCGTCCGTGCCGCCGGTTATCTGGGCGGCCTGGCAGGCTTTAACTCTCTCCGCGGTACAATTGACACTTCCGCCACCGGCCAGTGGTTTGTCTATTCTGACAATGCGACAACGGCATCCACCGTCGGCGGTATTGTCGGCCAGAACGAATCCAACGTCACAGACAAAAGCGTGCTGGACACTGTGGTAAATTGTGCCGCCGTGCGCCGGTTTACGCGCGTGTTTGATGGGGCTAAGAACAAGGACGATACAGACAATGACAACATTTACAAGAGCGAAAATCGTGTTGTTGTCCATGTGGGCGGTGGCATTGGCCAGCAGCAGAACCGCAGCGATGATCGGTGGTCTGTCAGCAAGGTAGTCAACTGCGGCAGTGTGTTCAACAGCCGCTCGGCCAACGTGGGCGGCGTGATCGCCTATTGGCTGGACTACGGCGGAACCGTGCAGAAATGCTTCAATTTTGGCAAAATCACAACAAACACGAACGACAAAAACAGCGGTTACGGTGCAGTCGGCGGTATTGTCGGCTTTATTGACCAGCCTATTTCCGGCGGCACCACAAATGTGCTTTCCTGCCGTAACTACGGTCAGATTTGGTATAAATCAAACGGCGCAAATGACTGCGCGGGCATTATCGGTAAAATCGAGATGAAGAAGCCCACCGATATTATGACGCTGAACATCATCGACTGCGTCAATAGCGGCGCAATCAAGGCAGCGTCGCAGGCAGTCGGCATTCTGGCATGGATCGGCCCGTGGAATGGAGGAAGAATTGACAACGTTACGGTAAATATTGACCGCTGCCGAAACCTTAATACAAACTTTACGTGTGCCGGAAGTGATGACAGAAGAGTCGGCATTGTCGGCAGCCGCGGCGACGGTAGAGGGTCGAATAAAGCAACTAATGTCACAAACTGCTTTGCCACGGTTGGGGTTGGTGCAAGTTGGTATCCTATTGCCTATGTGCGGAACGCAAACGAGAATGTCACCGGCCACGGCAACTATTATATTGAAAATTCCGAAAGTGCAGGCAAGAGCTTCTTTAAGAAAGATTCCCGTAAACTGACCACGACAAAACCAGCCGAAAAAACAAGTAACTGGAATAGTCCTAACTATGAACCGGCCTACAAGGAAACAGCGTGGAACCCGTCCTCGGAAAAAGTAAAAGCACATCGTCTGTACATAGGCTATAACGTCGATGACAAAACCTATCCTTATATTGCGTTCCTGCCCACTTTGGCAGACGATGGGAACGGCGCAGCGTACAGTCTGTGGTGGATTAGCGGTCGTACATCTGCGGGCTCGCCTGCCAAACCAAACTCTGCCTATATCAAGACCGACGGTAAGAAAGCCTACATTTTCGATGATACCGGCGCGGGCAATGATACCAATCCCGGCAACCAGAGAGCGACTGTGATGCTGCAATTCGGCGAAGCCGCGAACAGTACGGACAAATCGGACAAATCAGACGTTGATATTACCGACATCACCGACGAGGTCATCCAGAACTACTATAAGTACGTGCTGGACAGCACCAAGCCAGCCAAGCCGGGAAAAATCGACGTCAAGGCCAGCCAGGTGCAGGACGCGGACAACAACGTCTATGGCCGTTATAAAGTGACGTGGGGCGAGCCGAGCGACAGCGACAAGAACGCCAGCCCCGCCGCTTACTACCGTGTTGAAATTCTGCCCTGCGACGCCGCAGGCAATATCACCGGGGCCGCCTACCTGACTGCTGACGTCTACCAGCGCAGCTATACCTTTGTGGCTGATAAAGCGTGGACGGGTAACTTCGTCGTGCGTGTAACGCCCTACAATACCAACAACGACTCGAGTCTGGCTGATAACTTCAACACCAGCGGCGTGCAGACCTTTATGCACGCCCTGCCGACACCGGAGATTGAGTTCCGGCTGGTAAAGCGGAATAACGGCGGCTTTGACTGGAATCAGTGCCAGACGCCGGATGAAAAATCGAGAGAATTCAAGTATGAGGTTGTCGCGGTGCTGAAAAACTACACCGAATACCCGACAGACGAGGCATGGACCGTTAAGCTGACCGATGGAACGTATAATTATTATTTTGCACAGAATGGCAAGCAGTACATCCGCCTGACCCAAAATTTGGAACGCACTTTGACGCTTACGGCGTTGGCAACCCCGGACAACAGCAGCAGTACAAAGTATCTGCGCTCGGCCCAGTACAAGTCAGAGACCTATCTCCCGTCCCAGTGGCGTGACCACAACGGTGACTCCGGCAAGGACGAGGACGGTCTGCCGCTGGGCAAGCTGAACAAGGACGGCGACACGGAGTTTGTGACCTACACCGGCCAGACAGCGGAGAGCTTTGAAGCAACCGTGAAGTTCAGCTTTACCCCGGGGGTCAAGAGCGACAGCAGCGAGCACGGCAGCCCGACCTACCGCGTCATGCTGCTGGCAAAATATCTGGGCAATGACGAAGTCAACGGCGTATCTTTGAACGGCCAGTACATCACGCTGGCCGCGCGGGAAAGCATTGTGACGGAGTCTCCCGTCACCTTCAACCTGAACAGCCTGCCGTCGGATGCCATGACGAACTACACCGACTTCCTCGTTGTCGCGGTGCCCGTCACCAGCGGCAAGGGCGACATGAAGTATCGCTGGGATGCCACGGAGGAGGAAGTGTCCACAGCCATCGCCAGCCATGCGAACGAGACAAACGACACCGGCAAAGAAATCTGGTGGAAGAACGGCTATGAGATCGTCCGCACGGGCGAGCACAGCTATACCTATGCCCATCTGACGCCGCTCTGTTTCTCCGACGTGAACCGCACCGATAACGAGAAATGGGCAGAACAGGCCACGCAGACGACCCCGCAGATCATCTTCAAGCAGCTGAACCTGAATGTCCTGAAAGCCCCGACGCTGGCCGAAACCACCGAAGGAACAGTTGACAAGGCAACCAACGAGTTGACCTATACGTTCAACTGGACGCAAGAGGACATGGGCGCGAAAACGCCGACCTACAGCATCAAGCTCTACGGCCTGTTGACGGACAAGGACGGCAATCCCATCCCCAACGTCTACTGCGCCGGTTCGACCGTGGCCGATAGCGGCAGCGATCTCTCTCCGAACGCGGGCAGCGGCCTCATCTCCGGCAAAGCCGTAGTCGAAGCGCTGAAGGCGTAAAGCATCCTGCCCCCTCCCTCAACGCCGGAAGGCTCCC
>ERZ824480.2457-NODE-2457-length-13980-cov-23.598851_pt1 | contig 13980 bp, 9 predicted proteins | sample MGYA00519861_ERZ824480 | MGnify/ENA primary metagenome ERZ824480 (study PRJEB31778, sample SAMEA3449152) | human gut metagenome | biome: human gut; feature: human-associated habitat; material: faeces | place: United Kingdom | collected 2010/2012 ... | reverse complement strand
CCCAAAAGCAGGAAATCTCGACCCTTTGAGCGCTGTTTTTTTTACAACGCCTTTTGTTGTTTTACAAATATGTGATTGTAATTCAATATCGTATCACAATGCAAATTGAGTGCTTCGTATTTTACACCTATGCGTAAGTTGCAACCAAATCAATTATAGGTCTTTGTAGCCTTGGTTTCTCGTATTTTACACCTATGCGTAAGTTGCAACAATGCTAAAAAATCTGTCACTGAATTAGGCAATCTCGTATTTTACACCTATGCGTAAGTTGCAACTGCAAAATTGAACAAAAGTGTAACCCTGTTGCACGGATTATTATGTGCACGTTAAAACCTTACCGAGAGTATTTACCGTATTTTGTTAAATGCTTATGTACACTTTCTCGATTTTAGGACGCCGAGTCGCCCTGAAATTGTGCGAAACCCTTACTTATTTTTCATTCACTTGGGCTTCGCTCTTTTGCTTTTTTCGTTCTTTTTTAATTGTTTTATCAATATTTTTTATACCGATATTCTGACTTGCATTATAATCAGCATTACTTTCAAAATCGCATTTAAGACATCTAAATTTCGCTTGATTTGGTCTGTTATCCTTGTGGATATATCCGCATTTGCTACATCTCTGACTTGTATATTTTGGGGCGATATAGACGACATTTATCCCTACTTCTTTCGCCTTGTTTTCTATCTTTGTCTGGAGGTCATAATAAGTCCAGTCTTTTAGAAACCGATCAGCCTTAGATGTAATGCCCGTCAGCTTTTCCATTTGGATAGTTCCACAGCCTTTTTTAACAGCATACTCTATCAAAGCTCTGCTGTATTTGTGATTTGTTGTATCACGAAATCTTGCTATCTTGTCGCCTATATTTAGGGCAGGCTCAGTGCGCTTTTTTCTGCCGTGACCAATTCTTCCGTCACCGCAGTATTTTGTTTGCTCGAGCATTGAACGTCTGCGAGCTTCCACGCTTTTTCTGAATTTCTCAATTTCGCCACCCTTGATTTTGAATCGGTCACGATCACCGAAAACCGAAGCGACTAAAGGATAACTAACTCCTACATCAACACCAAGGATCTTTTCTTTGTCAAGTTCAGAAATGTTTTTATTGTCGAAACTATAAGACAGATTAAGCTTCCACATCTTTTTCTTTTGGTCATATAAAAGTTTGCTGGCATTTATCTTGTATACTTCGTCAAAACAGCGTTCAAGAATAGTTTTGGTAGAATTATCTTTCACCTGCATTTTAAAATGAAAACCGTCTTTAAAACCATACTTTGCAAATTCAGCTTTTTTTAATAAAGCGAGCCTAACATAAAATTGGTTGTTTTCATATATCAGCTTTATAGAGTCTTTGTGCAGATCAAGAGGTTGGTCTGATTTGTATGAAGGAACTGATCGTTTGCCTTTCCATACCTCTTTTTTATATGTATTAAAATTTTTACATACGTCCATTGTGGTAGTGGAAAGATTACTTGAATTTAAAGCGAGTTTTGTTCTTAATTCTTTGTTTGCTTGTCCATGCACACTTGAGTAGCCAAATATGTCTTTTGCTTTAGGATATATGCCACTCGCCTTAACATAATCGCTTGAAAAATTGTTCCATTCCCAAAGAAGCTGAACAGTTTTATTCTTTGCTTCTCGTGTCTGCTTTTGCAATTCCCACAGTATTTTATTGACTTCTTTATAATCTATCCGGTTGCCTGCTTTGTCAAATTGCTCACTAATTAGATGGATTTTTACGACTTTGACCAGTAATGTCACCCCATTTCACACGATCAATATACTTTACTCTATTATTGTAACACATAAGTATATTTTTGTAAATTGGCAAAAGGGACAAATATGAGGTGTGGTTTTTGGAACAAAGTTTCTCGATTTTGGCACAACATGACAATTTTTGACGCTAGGTGCTTATTGCTGGTTTTATGGCTTGACCTTACGGTATAATTATGGTAATATAAAATCGTACATAGACTATGTTATAAAAGGACGTGAAAAAATGCGGATTGCAGTTTGTGATGATAATGCTGTATTTCTTCAGTTTTTTAAATCTATGCTGGCAAATGAACTTGAATCAAGGTCGGTCAAGGCTGAAATAGAAACGTTTACCAAAGCTGAGAGCTTTTTTTACTGCCATGGTAAAAAGCCTTTTTCGGCTATATTTCTTGACCTTGATATGCCTGAAATGACCGGTTTTGAAGTCGCGCGGCAGCTAGGTCAGAATGGTAATTGCTTCGTGATCTTTGTGACAAGTCATCAGGAGCTGGTTTATGACAGCTTTAATTTCAGACCGCTGAATTTTATCTGCAAAGATCCTGACGCTGATGTTATGAAGGATAGGCTCCATATGGTAGCAGGGCAGCTGACGGACGCACTGAAGCAGGAAAAGACAGTGGTTTTGGAAAATAGGGAGCAGGGAAGGATCTCTGTAAAGCTTCGGGATGTAACTTATATAGAGAGCAATAGCCACAGCATCATATATCATTTTGCAAATAATAAGGATACTATTGCAGTCAGAGATAGCATTGGCGAGATAGAAGAAGCTTATCGTAAATTTGATTTTATACGGGTGCATAAAAAATATATCGTCAATCTGAAATATGTTTTTAACATAAGCCGTTCAAATGAAACAGTGATCTTCAAAAGCGGTTCAGAGCTTCCCATGAGCCGAGGATATAAGAATGCAGTTGACGACGCTTTGACTGAATATCTGAGGAGAAAGTGATGACTATTACATTGTGGACGATATTTGAGATCTTGATAAACTTTTATCAGGGCGGTCTGGAAACATGGTTTATATATAGATTTCTTACGCCAAGATCTCATGAAAGGGCTAAGATATGGGCTGTTATATTTGCCGTTTGTGAAGGCTGTCTGGTCACTGTTTTTAATTATTTCACTGTATTTGAGGGCTTTGGAAGTGCTTTGTACTGGGCAAGTCTGCTTGTTTTTGCGTTTTGCTTTTTTAGTGACAATGCAGTAAAGAAATTTCTTTCCATATCCCTCTCTCAGGTTGCGATCTTGTTGATAACGTCATTGGAACTAAATGTTGTATCGTCATTTTTTAAAATATCCCTCAGGAAGCTTGTGGTCGAACAAAGCTTGCTTAGATTTGTGACGCTTATAATGATCCAGATCTCTATATTCATTGTATTTAGATTAATATTGATGGTATTTAAACACACAGATGATTATACGGCTTCAGATTGGGTGACAATAATTGCAGTGCTTATTATTTCGTTTTCTCTCGTTATGGTAATACATGAACTGTCCCTTTTGGCAGACGATGGCCATAGGCTGTATATAAATCTGTCATATATGCTTGTCTTTGTTCTTAATATACTTATATTCTGGATAATAAATTCTTTGATAAAAAAGAATCGGAAGCTCAAGGAAATGGAGATAGTCAAACTAAGAGAGCAGTATCTTGAGCAGTTTATCGGAAACGCCGAGTCGCAATATGATGCCATGAGAAAACTAAGGCATGATATAAAAGACAAATATGAAACGGTCAATGAACTGTTGAAAGTCCAAAAAATAGATGAAACGAGAAAATTCATCTCAGAAAGCTTTGACCTTATCGAGAAGTCGGAGTCCTATGTTAAAACGAAGAATAATATTGTAAATGCTATCGTTAACGCAAAGCTTACGATGGCTTCTTCCTTGGGGATAAAAATATCGTGTATAACAGTTTCAGATTTTGAGGGAATAAAGGGAATTGACCTTTGCGACCTGTTGAGCAACACGTTGGAGAATGCTATAACGGCATGCAAGGAAATAGCCGACGACGCAAATAAATTTCTGTATCTGAAGATCGACCGAGAAACGGATACATATACGTTTTTGATAAAAAATTCAATAGATCATTCTGTTATGGATAGTAATCCAAGGCTTACGACCACAAAGGCTGATAAAAAACAGCATGGTCTGGGGACCTCCATAATCAGAGAGATAGCAAGAAAATATAACGGCAGATGCGATTTCTATGAGTCGGAGGGAATGTTTTGCTGTCAGGTAACATTGATGGCAGATACAACGGTCCTGAACTGATCGTTCGGGGCCGTTGCTGCATTTCGTGACAAAAACCTGCAACTCATTCCAAAAAGCTTGACATATTGCTGTTATTCTAGTAAAATTCAAATTAGGGTAAGACAAAAGCGAGGCGGTAGTTTATGGATCTTGTTGTATCGGGTATACTTAATTTTTTGACCGAGCAGGAAGCTATCGGCAAAGCAGATGAGGTACAGGATTTTTATCGGTATGGCATAGAAATAACTATCTCATCAATGTTAAACATTGTGCTTGTATTGCTTATGGGAGCATTGACAGGTCATTTGCTGGAAAGCGTAATATATTTGGCAGTGTTTATTGCTGTCAGGGTTATTACCGGAGGGTATCATGCAGATACATATTTCAGATGCAATCTGCTCATGTGTTCAACATTTATTGCCACAGCTTTTCTTAATGACAAGGTATGCGGATATATAAATATATGGGTGATCGCTGCCTTGGTTGTGTTTGAAGAGATAATAGCTTTTGTATTCTGCCCTGTGGAGAACAAAAATAAGCCTATAGAAAAAGAAAAAAAGCCAAAGTTCAAAGCGATGGGAATGATAGTTTTTCTGTTGCTTGATCTGTTTGGCGGGGCGATCATAAATAGATATCAGACGGTTGGATCTATGATCCTGTTAACAAATCTATTAATTGCAGTTTTAATAATATCAGCAAAGATCAAAGAAAAGAGGTGTGATAAGAATGAGATCATTTAAGAAATTGCTTGCCAGCCTTATTGCCAGAGCAACTAAGAGAATGGGTATAGCTGCCTGCGGATGTGCATCAATGTATGGTGGCTATCAAGCTAAAGAGCCAAAAAACATTTACAAGAATTAAGCGTAAAGCTACAAGAATTACGATAAGCATTACAAAGTCTTTATCATTTCCCCTTTAAATCTTGTGATACTTGTAAATGAGGTAACATTAGCAGGAAGATAACTTCCTGCTGGTGTTACCATTTTTTTTATTTGTAGTGAGTTCAAGCTTTTGACAGTGAGTAAATTTGCTTTTAGGCAACAAAAAAATCCGCCCTACAAAATGATGCACCGTACTATTCGGTTTTCAAAGAACGGGCGGAGGCTATAGAGAAAGCCCCCTCACTTTCCATGCCGAAAAGTTGAGGGGGCTACAACCAAGTTTTTTAATTTTCTAAAAGATTTTTGAGCTTTGCTCTGATTTTTGTCGAAGGCATAAAGAAAGAACGCCGGAGATTTTCGTCCCCGTTCGGTTGGGGATATACGGTCAGAATGTGGGTGTCGCTTGCTGCCTTTCGGAAAGGGACTTGCTGCCAAGCCCGCTTTCAGGAAAATAGGCGGTGGCGGAATGATCCGTCACCGCCTATTGTGTTTAGGCTATTTCGATTTTGGGAGCGTCGGCTTATTTAACCTCGGATTTCTTTCTCTTTTTGCCGCTTACGCCCAGCAGAGTCAGAACGCCGCACAGAGCAGCCAGCCAACCCATGTGGTTGCTGCTGTCACCGGTCTGAGGACACTTGGTGGAGTCGTCATTTCCTGGCTTATTGGTGTTATTATCACTGCTGCCTGTATTGTCAGTATTGCCGCCGTCGGGGAGCTTGTCGATGACCGTATTCTCGCTGCGCTTGGCGCCGCAAACGGTGCATTTCTCGTGCTTGATGCCGGTGGCCTCCTTGGTAGCGGCCTTGTCGATCACCCACTGGAAGCTGTGTGCTGCCGTGTCGGCCTTGTCGCCGCACTCGCACTCATGCCAGTGGTTGGTGCCGTCATACTTCCACTCTGTACCGTAGCTGTGGGTATGATTGCTGCCTGTTGCAGGGATCGGTGCGGTTTCAAGAACCTTCTTGCAGACGGTGCATTCCTTATGCTTAGCGCCGTCGGCGGTTTCGGTAGCTGCCGTGTCAACGATCCATTCGCTGGCGCTGTGAGCCGCAATATTGGCCTTATCGCCGCATTCGCACTCATGCCAGTGATCGGTGTCGTCATACTTCCACTCGGTGCCGTAGCTGTGGGTATGGCTTGGAGGCGCATCCTTATAGGTGGCCTCGAGCTTCACATCATTGCCGGGCATGGTGAAGGTGGTAGTCGCCTTGGTGGCGTCTGTCAGAGTGACATTGCCCTCCAGCACGACCCACTTGTCAAAGACCTTGCCTGCCTCCGGTGCGTCCGCCGTAACGGTCACAACGGTGTTCTGCGCGATCTTGTCCGTGATGAGTGTCCCTGCGGCAACGGAGGCTGTGCCCTTGATGACCGTGACCGTGAACTCGGTCGCAGCGGAGTTCTTTACGAACCTTGTCTCGCCGCAGTCGGCACGCTGGCAGGTGTAGAGAATTCCTTCGCTCTTGCCCTGTTTTGCAGGTTTGCCGCCGTCCCAGTCGTGGCTGAGCTTATTAACGACATGACCGTAGCGGATAATCTGTCCGCAGCCGGCTGTGCACTGCTGGTCGCCGCTATAGCCTGAGGTGGTGCATCCTGGCTTAACCTCATTGATCAGCTTGTAGTTATCGGCAATTTCGTGTAGGGACGGGGTTGAGACGCCCTTCTGCGCGATCCTGTCGCACGATGTGCAGTACTGGTTGCCGGAATAGCCCCTCTCTGTACAGGTCGCCGTTCTTACATCCCGCAGTTCAAGGGGACCGCTATGCCTGAAGTCGCCGGTCTCGCCCTTTACGGTGCCGCCGCAAGCCGTGCAGCGGTAGTCGCCCTCATAGGCGCGGTGTCGGCAGTCGCCCGATTTGGCGTTATAGCGTTTGCCGCCTTGGCTCGCGTCTGTGGTTGCTGAGTTGGTCGTGCCGTAGTAGTACAGCGGCTGCAGTGGACCGGTATGACCGGCGTTTGCAGGTGGGTAGATATCCGAACCGGCACTGATGACATGACCGCAGTCTGCGCAGGCGGTGTCGCCGGTGTAACCCTTACGGTCGCAGACCTGCTCCTTCGCGTTGAGCAGCGTTGTGCCTCCGCTGTGGTCACAGCTTGCATAGACAGGCTCAAAGAAGAAACTGCCGCCGCCGGGGGCACCCATGGCGCTGAACTCTGGGATCGTGCAGCCCCACTCGAGGGCGGAGCCGTTGGTCACCAGCTTGAACAGGGTCTTCGCCTCATTGGTATTCCAATTTCTAGTAACAGGTATGATGTCATACTCATTGTATTCGCGGCGATACTCCACCTTCCAGCCGATGGCTTTCTGACCGGTTCTCTCCTCGGGATAAAGCCTGATCTTGTCGCCGGGCTTGACGATCATACGGGTTGCCCGACCGTTTTTCACCGTCACAAGGGCGGTGTCCTTTGTCCAATCGCCGTCAATTTCTTTCGTCTCTTTGTATTCGCAGACGCTGCATTCAGCTTCCATGCCGCCTTTATCGCCCTCGGTATCAGGGTTTTTGACCACATTCCAGCGGCCCCAGCTATGGGGAACCATGATGAACTCCTCGCAGCCGGAAACCTTGCACTTTTCGGGGTGGGCATAGCCGGACTCAAGGATGAGCTGCTCCACCGTCTTGGTCGAGCCGCCGATGTTGAAGGTATACTCATAGATACTGTCGAAGCCGGTGCAGTCCCAGTTCCAGCCGTAATCATGGACATGGCTCTTCACAGGAACTATATAGTCGCAGACGGAACATCTGAGCACATCGACTCTGCCGCCGCCCACTGCGTCATAGCTAATGTCAAGCACAAAGGTATGCGGGAAGATGCGCTCCTTGGAGCCGGTGGTCATATAATGCGGTTCATAAGAGCCTGCTTCAAACAGGCACGGGAGCTTGTGACCGTCGCATTTCGGGTCGCCGCCCACGACACCGTCATGGGTAACCCCATGCTTATCGACCCAAGTGACATTGTATTTCGGCGTTCTCTCGCTGTCTTCCGTGGGCACACGCACACCCGCCTGCTTGTGGCTGTAGGCATGGGTGGCAGTCAGTTTTGCCTCCACCGTTTTCATGGTGTCCGAAGGGTCACCCTTTCTGCCGATGACGCAGTAGTAGGAGTAGTCATCCATGCAGGCCTCGGCGGAAACCGACAGCCTCAGCGTTGGGGTGTTCACGTCCACATAGTAATCTTTCTCCGGCAGCTTGTAGGGCGCCGCCGTGGGATTCGCATTATTCTTCTGATACCACTGATAGGTCAGCTCGTCGCCTTTCAGGCTCTTTGCCGAGACAGAGAAGGTGACCCAGTTATGTTCGCTGTACAGCAGGTCGTTTTCCGGCTCTTCGTCATAATCGCCGCTGCTGTAGATAGAGGTCTTACACTTGACGCCCCTCGGCTGGCGGTTGATGACGATGGAACTGCCGCTGATGTAGCCGCAGACCTTGCACACGCCCTTGGCGTCAAATTCATGGTTGGCGGTATTCAGTTTTTTATCGTCACAATAGCGGCAGGGGTGCCAGTGCTGCGTTCCGTCAGCCTCCCAGGTGGCGGAGGCTATGTGGGTATGTCCGGCGCCGGAATGCTCCGTCTTCAAATGATCCTCAAAATCAGAGTCACTGAAGCACCAGTCGTCATGATCGCAGCCCATAGCGCTTACGGCATCTCGGCAGCAGTCCTTGCAGCGCTGATCGCAGCCGTCCTCGCAGGGATCGCTGTCGTGGAAGCACAGGCCGCAGTCTTCGCAGAAGTGATCCGCATAGTCCGTGTCCATTGCGCACATTCCCTCGGAGCAGTCGGAGTTGCCCTCGCAGCACTCCTTGCACATCTCGCAGGTTTCGCAGAACTCGTCCTCGTCTTCCTTATCTGTGACCCAGCCGTCACAGCCCTGACAGATGTGCTCGTCCCACTCGGCGCTTTCCACGCAGGTCTCGCCGTCCGGGCAGCCGCCGCCCTCGGAGTTATCTCGGCAGCACTCCAGGCACAGGCCGCAGTCCTCGCAGGACTCCTGGTTCAGCAGGCATTCCTCACACTGCTCGCAGGATGTGTGGCAATCGATGCAGTGGATGACGCCGGTATCATCGTCGTCCACGCACTCGTCCACCGAACCGAAGCAGGCGTTACACAGCGAGCAGTGCATCGGGTCGCTGTCATCGTTTGCGCAGTCATCGCAGAAGCCGCAGGAGTCGCAGATGGTTATGGAGCAGCAGGGACCCTTATGGCATTCGCCGCACAGCTGGTCATCTTCGCCGATGTAGCACTTGGCGCAGGTGGAGCAGTGCGTGTCCTCCATGCAGTCCGCGCATTTATAGCACTCCTCGCACCAGTAGGGCGTGTCGCCCAGGCACAGACCGCAGTCGTTGCAATGGGTTTCAACCCAGCAATCGTAGTTGCAGTCAATGGTGCAGAACTGGCAGTCGCACAAATTCTCACCCCAGTGGTAGTGGTCGCAGTTGGGGCAATCTCCGCCGGTGTCGTAGTCATCCCAAAAGGCGTGGGCGGGAAGCTCCAGACCCGGCATCAGTGAGAGCAGCATCACAAGCGCCAACAGGACGCTGGCGACGCGCCTTCGTTTGTTCGTTTTTGTCATACTATTATTCCTCCCTCATAATTATTTTGAAGATTTTTATGCTTTTTGTGTTGCCTGATTTAAACACTGTCGATGACCGAAGCAAAGTAGTTTTCGGATACCGAACCGAAGAGAAAAGCGTCTATCAGACCCTCGCGCTTTGCCTGCCGTACCTTTTCGGTCAACTCTTCATCTGTATCATCATCCACAAAGAGAATGACACGACAGCTTTCCGTGTTCCGTTTTACCTTGTCACGGATCGCCATTCGTTCTTTGAACATCCATGGCGAATACGCCTTGACTTCCATTAAAAGCACATCCGGTCGATGCGTTTTGCACCACTCGGCGGTTGCGTCCGGCGACTCGGAGATCACAACTTGGCAATCGTCCAATTTTTGCATCAGCATTCGCTCCATGGTGTGCGCATGGATATCGCTTTGAATGTCCAGAACGATTTTTTTCATCATTCATCACCACCTTCTAAAAGCACAATCCTAATCTTACATTATCTATTATACTGATTTTTTGGCGTTTGTCACTGGCACTTGTGCCAGTAACAGAAGAAAGATCTCGATTTTTTCAAAAATTTTTGCCTTTTGGGCGCGAAAAACCCCTTGACCGTACAGCCAAGGGGTTCAGCTTTGCTTATTCGTCTTTTAAGGTGATCACCATGAGCTTGTTTTCAATGGCGGTTGCAACCAGCGCTTCTCTGCTTTCAAAGCCGCTCTTTTCCACCATATCGTCCAGGTTCCAGCGAACACCGTTTTTGGAGATGCCCAGCTTATCGGCAATTTCCTGATAGGTAAAGCCCTTTATATAAAGGCGTAGGATGTCTAACTGCCGGGGCGAGAAGACATCGGACATCGTACCCTCCATTTCAATGGCTGGAGCGGTATCGGGGAATACCTTTTCCCCTGCCAGAGTGCGCTTTACCACGCTCATCAGCTCCTCTGTTCCGTGGTCCTTATACCACAGGCTGTCGGCAGCACCCATTTTGGCTCTTTGCAAAACTTCGGGATCGACAAGCGAGGTAGCCACAACGATCTTGATTTGCGGAAAAGCCTTTTTGATGCGCTTTGCGGCGGCAAGACCGGAATGCTTATGCTGCGTCTGCACATCCATAATGACGAGCTTTACGGTGGCGTCGCAGTGCTTTTCCGCTTCAAAGGCGTCACGGAAAACGCCGACAAGATGAAACTCGCCGTCTGCCGCAAGACGGTCGACAAAGTGCTTTTGGATGTATAGATCATCTTCTACAAGTATGGTGTTTATCATAGGCTCATCTCCTTTGCGGGAATCGTAATCAGAAGAGCAAAGCGTGGATTGTGGGAAATATGCATTTCACCGCCGGAGCTTTCAATACTGCGGCGAAGCGTTGACAGGCCGCTGCCTTCCTTTATCGGTTCTTTGGGTATTCTGCCGTTGTTGGTTATGGTAACGTCATAGCGTTCGCCGCGCTGGGCAATGCGGATATATACCTCATTCCCGTCTGCGTGCTTGATGCAGTTGGTCACGCACTCCTTGGCGGCAGCAACGGTCAGCTCCTCGGCTGCGGTATCACGGGGCAGGTAGCCGTCGATTTTTACAGCCACGCCAAGCTGCTGTGCGGTTCTTTTTACCTCGTCCATTGTGCTGACAGAGGTGACACGGTTGCTTGCCAGCATACCGATGGCATTTTGCAGCGCCTCAAGCTTTCGCTCCGTATCTTCTCCGCTGTCTATGATGTCACGGATGGTCAGGAGGCTTCGCCCGATGGTATCGTGAATATAGACCTTCAGGTCAAGGCTTTCCTTCTCTTTGACATCGTTCTCCATGCGAGCGTACATCTTCCTGAGCTTTCGATTGACTTCTGCCAGTTCTTCATTTATTTCCTCTTGCTTTTGGTAGCCGTTATACAGCTCGGTTACATTGTGCGCCGTTATCTGCTGCCAGCGGTCATCGCTGTCCACGGTGATATTTTGTGTGCGAAACTGCCAGACGGTCTTGTCGGGCAGAATGTAGCAATCGTCCTTGACGGTTACGGATCTGTCCGGCACGCTCAGGGCATTTTCCATATCGGTTTTGATTTGCAGCTCGTGGCCGCAAAGGGCAAAGGAGAGCCTGCGCATACGGTTGTTGCACAGGATGATCCTTCCGTTCGGGTCGGCAAAGCAGATGCCCATAGGCAGTTTATCCGTTGCTTCCTTAATGGAGAACGGCGAGAGCTCGTTCTTTTTACGGCGGTATTCCCGCGGCAGAGCAATGGCAAAGTGAACTGCCGCAAGGAAAATGGCAGCGGCAAATATCAGCCACGGTGCGTCCAGCAGAAATGCGTCCCCGATATTATCGGGATCTGCCTGAGAAACGGAGAATAGCAGCGGGATCATCACCGCCATGACTGCCAGACTCAGCAGGCTGCGCACTGGCTTATTGCTGCGAAGAAGCTGATACATAAACAGCCCGATCTCAAGGACGATCTCCACAAGCATGATAAACGGCAGCATAGTCTGCCAAAATTCAGAAAGGGAAGAAAATGCACTCATTTCCTGTCACCTTCTTTCGCTTCAAATACAAGGTGCTGGTATTCCTCGTCATCCTCTTTTTCACAGCGGATACAGTCTCCGCTTACCAAAGCGGAAAGGTCGGCTTTGCAGCACACATTCAGTGACAAGCGCAAGCCGTTTGCCTTTATGAGACTTACCTGTATGCCTGTTAAATTCAAAATGTCGGCTTCAATAACCGATTCATAAAAATCAAATACAGCAGTCGCCGTTTTGCCGGAGAGCATGGAAAGAGATTCGTCCACATAGAGCGAGCTGCGGACGCCCAACAGCTTCAGCGTTTGGAGGGACTCATTGAAGGCACGGTGGAGTTCCGTTTCCGCTATTTTAATATCTCGGTCGGTAAGGAGCGTCAGATGCTTGCGGCGTTTAATATAGCTGCACAGCACGGCAATCTCGGCAAGGAGCGTTTTAGCACTGTCGGGATCGGTGCTTGAGATTCGGCGGTATTCCTTAGTGAGCTCTGCAATGCGGTCGATCTGCGTCTGCGTAGCGGAACGCAGGAGATCATACAGGCGGTTTTGCTCCTCCACCTTGCGGCGCTTGGCTTCACGCTTGTATTCATAACGGAGTATTTCGTTCCTGTCGGCAAGCTCGTCTGCAAGAAGCTCGGAGTCCTCCTTGATGTCACGCAAAGCCGACACGTCCTCTGTCCATACGGCATAGCCGCCATCAATGGGCATGGTGTGAACGGTCAAGCCGCCCATCGTGACCGGGCTTTGCTCGGCTTTTTTAATCGTTTCCTTTGAGATAGGCGCAGTGTTTACAGCTGCATACCGAACGGTAAAGTCCTTGTCGGTGATCTCTGCCGATGTGCCGACAGAGGAGGCAAACAAGTCCACATAACGGCTGTTTGAATGTATATATCCACAGGCGATGCAAAGCTCAAAGGTCAGAATATACATCACACTTTGGAATGCGGCAATATCGCCGAACAAGTGGAGCAGCCAATCCGCACCCGCATAGTAAAGCACGCTGTAAACGATCGTCAGCAGCATAGGAACAATGGGCAGAAAGTGGAGCCTTCCTTTTTGCACACGGCATTTGAAAAACATAATTACGAGTGCGGCAAAGGCACACAGCACCTGCCAGCCTACAATAATGAAGTAGCCTATCGAGTAGCCGTTGTTTTTGTCTGTCCACACGGCGGCGTCCTTCGGAAAGGTAAATACGAATTGGTGCAGGTCATTTGTGAGCACGAGCAGAAGCAATGTGCCGGAGATGATCCACAAAATCGACATTTCCTTGGGGAATTTGTATTCGTCCGGCTTTCCCAATGACATGGCGATCAGCAGCGCCAGCATAGGCACAAACAGCATGGGCAGATAGAACAGATACCATAGGTAACGGACGGCATCCGGCTGCCAGAATATAAAATACTTTGCCGAACGGACTACCATCCATATGATGAGCAATACTGCGGTGACCGTCATAAACCTGCACACCTGCTTTTGCACGATCCGCTGACGGACGGAGAGCCCCCAGGCGGCGAACAGACCGATATAGATAAAGCTGCGCAGATAGGAAAACAGCATCGGGTAGAAGCTGCCCCTGCCCACAATTCGGAAGCAATATGCCAGTATCACGGCAAGTACAGCGATGCCGCTTGTTATGATAGTATTCTTTTTCTGTTCGGTCATAAACAGACCCCATTTCGCCTTCATTCGTTTTTGTTTACCTTTGGGTAGCAAAAAAGCCCGATATATTCGGGCTTTTCGCAGGAGACTTCTTTTTTGTCTTAACATTATGGCGTTCCCGAGGTGATTCGAACACCCGACCTACCGCTTAGGAGGCGGTCGCTCTATCCAGCTGAGCTACGGAAACACATCACAACTGTTATTATATCACAGTTTTGCAATTTTGTCAAATGTTTATTTGACAAAAAAAGTTGACAAAGTGTAGTGCTACAATAGATATTGGACAAAATTAAGAAAAAAGAAACCTGCTAAGAAAAATCAATAGGCAAAATGAACAAAGTTGAGAAAAG
>ERZ824480.2449-NODE-2449-length-14000-cov-4.002008_pt1 | contig 14000 bp, 14 predicted proteins | sample MGYA00519861_ERZ824480 | MGnify/ENA primary metagenome ERZ824480 (study PRJEB31778, sample SAMEA3449152) | human gut metagenome | biome: human gut; feature: human-associated habitat; material: faeces | place: United Kingdom | collected 2010/2012 ... | reverse complement strand
AAGAACTGGTTAAAATGCCCGAATTCCCTCTATTTCACAACGACACGACCAACGATTATGTGATACCCGAAGGCGAAAGCCGCAATATGTTTGAAAAACGCGTTCTTCTCGGCTGGAACAAGCTCCTCGGATTTCACAGACTCAAAGAACTTTCGCACCGGCACAGCGGTCTCGACGCAGTTTCCATCGTGATATGCCACGGAGGCGTAATCGACCGCATTATGCACAGCATCTTCGGTACCGAGGATGACCTAAGGTATCGGTGGACGCCGGATACAGGCCGCGGATACGCCATTGAATTTGTAAACAGCGATCCCGTATCCTACAAAGCTCTCTGACATATTAAATAAATTCAAATGAGGACTCTCTTATGGAAAACAATCTTCAAACAATATATCTCGCAGGCGGCTGCTTTTGGGGAATGGAAAAACTTATGAAATCACTTCGCGGCGTCAAAAAAGTCACAAGCGGCTACGCTAACGGCACGGACGCAAATGACGCCAATTACGAAACCGTCTGCCGCGGACGCACAGGCTTTCGTGAAGCGGTACGCATAGAGTACGACCCTTTTGAAATCACCATTGATGCCATTCTTCTTGCATATTTTTATGTAATCGATCCCACGCAGGAAAACGGTCAGGGACCTGACCGCGGCACGCAATACCAGACAGGAATTTACTACATGCCAGACGACAGCGCTGCCAAAGCCGCAATCGAACGCATTGTAAAGATCGAACAGTCTGCGATAGACCGCGAAAGAGCGCGCGGAGGCATAAACTCCTTTAAATATTTTTCGGTAGAAATCGAGCTTGTTGCCCGTACCCATTGATGAGATTACCGGCACGCCCGCCTCCTGTGCGCACATTACAATCTCTATCTTTGCAGTCACGGTATCTACAGCGTCAACTACATAATCATATTCCGAAAAATCAAATTTCCCGGAATTTTCAGGAAGAAAAAAACATTCATAAGTTTCCACATACGCATTCGGATTAATATCAAGTATGCGTTCCTTCATCACTTCAGTTTTATATCTTCCTATTGTTTTTGTAGTAGCTATTATCTGCCTGTTAATATTGGATGCACATATAATATCATTATCTATAAGTACAAATGAACCAATGCCTCCGCGTACAAGCGCTTCGACTGCATATCCTCCGACTCCTCCGATTCCGAATACCGCAACTTTTGCATTATTAAGGCGAATCAGCGAATCATTTCCTATTAAAAGCTCTGTACGTGATAATTCTTCTCTCATATACTCTCCAACTCAGGTTATCTCATATAAGATAACCTGATTAATTAACCATATCAGCTGAAACAGTATCTCCTGCCCCTGCCGGCAGTTTTTGTTAATTGATAGAAGCATGTATCTCCTGAAGCGACATTACTCCAATCTCGCCTTCTTTTATTACAGTATATATTCCTTCTGCCGTAGCCTTGGCTGCTGCCATTGTTGTAAAGTAAGGCACCTTTGCTTTAATTGCCGTCTTACGTATATAACTGTCGTCAAACAGTTTTTCTTCCTTAGCAGCCGGAGTATTGATAATAAGCTGGATATTGCCGTTCATTACTTCATCAACAATATTAGGTCTGCCTTCCTGCATCTTATTGATTCGTGACGCATTAATTCCGTTAGCCACAAGAAGCTCATATGTACTTCCGGTTGCAACAATATTAAATCCACAGTCTGCAAATTTCTTTGCAACTTCTACAACTTCCGGCTTATCTTTTCTGCTTACGCTGAAAAGCACTGTTCCTTCCTTAGGAAGCCTTGTCTGAGTTGCTTCCTGCGCCTTAAAGAATGCTTCTCCCACATTAGTTGACAAACCGAGGACTTCTCCTGTGGAACGCATCTCAGGTCCCAAAACAGGGTCAACCTCCTGAAACATATTAAATGGAAATACTGCTTCTTTTACTCCATAATATGAAGGATGAGCCTCTTTCATATCTATAATCGGCGACTTACTTCCGGTAAGCTCGCTCGTCATTATCTGTGTTGCAAGTTTAACCATCTGAACATTGCATACTTTGGAAACAAGCGGCACGGTTCTTGACGCCCTTGGATTAGCCTCAAGTACATAAACCTTTCCGTCTTCAATAGCATACTGCATATTCATAAGACCTCTAACGCCCATCTCTTCTGCAATCTTTCTTGTATATTCCTTAATAGTATCTACAAGTTCATCAGGAATATTTTTAGACGGAAGAATACATGCTGAATCTCCCGAATGGACTCCTGCAAGTTCAATATGCTCCATTACCGCCGGCACATATGCGTGCTTTCCGTCTGCTATCGCATCTGCTTCACATTCTGTAGCGTGTCTGAGGAATCTGTCTATAAGAATCGGTCTGTCAGGAGTAACGCCTACTGCTGCCGCCATATACTGCTTTAAGCTTTCAGTATCATTTACAACTTCCATTCCGCGTCCGCCAAGTACATAAGACGGACGAACCATTACAGGATATCCAATCTCTTCTGCAACTTTAAGGGCTTCATCTACATTTACCGCCATACCTGCTTCAGGCATAGGAATTCCGAGCTTATCCATCATTCCTCTGAACAAATCCCTGTCCTCAGCCATATCAATTACTTCCGGTGATGTTCCAAGAACATTAACTCCGTTCTTCTTGAGGTCAAGCGCAAGGTTAAGAGGAGTCTGTCCTCCAAACTGTGCGATTACTCCTACAGGCTTTTCTTTCTCATATATACTGAGAACGTCTTCAAGCGTAAGAGGCTCAAAATAAAGCTTATCCGAAGTATCATAATCTGTTGATACTGTCTCAGGGTTACAGTTGACTATTATTGTCTCAAATCCAAGCTCCTTTAATGCAAATGCAGCATGTACGCAGCAATAATCAAACTCTATACCCTGACCTATTCTGTTAGGTCCGCCTCCGAGTATCATAATCTTTTTCTTATCACTAACTTTAGAATTATCAGGAGCGTTATATGTTGAATAATAATAAGCGCTGTCCTTAGTACCGCTTACAAGTACCGGCTCCCATGCCTCAGTTATTCCGTAACCTGTTCTTGTCTTTCTTATATCTTCTTCAGGTACGTCAAGAATCATTGAAAGATAACGGTCTGAAAATCCATCCTTCTTAGCCCTCATAAGAATATCTTTTTCAGGAACCTGACCTTTCATTGTAAGAAGCAGCTCTTCTTCCTCAACAAGCTCTTTCATCTGCTCTATAAAATAATTCTTAATCTTTGTAAGCTCATGTAATTCTTCTACAGTCGCACCTTTACGAAGCGCTTCATACATAATGAACTGTCTTTCACTTGTAGGATAAATAAGCATGGAAAGAAGCTCTTCTTTACTCTTGTTATTATAATCCTTTGCAAAGCCAAGTCCGTAACGTCCGATTTCAAGACTTCTTATCGCCTTCTGAAGCGCCTCCTTGTAATTCTTTCCGATACTCATTACTTCACCGACTGCACGCATCTGCGTTCCAAGCTTGTCCTCTGAGTCCTTAAACTTCTCAAACGCCCATCTTGCAAATTTAATTACTACATAATCTCCGCCCGGAACATATTTATCAAGAGTACCGTGTACTCCGCAAGGAATTTCATCAAGAGTAAGTCCTGCCGCAAGCATTGATGATACAAGTGCAATAGGAAATCCTGTTGCTTTTGAAGCAAGCGCTGATGAACGTGATGTTCTTGGATTAATCTCGATAACGATTATACGGTCTGTAACCGGGTCATGTGCGAACTGTACATTAGTACCGCCGATAACCTGTACTTCTTCAACAATCTTATATGCCTGCTCCTGTAATCTCTTCTGGCATTCTTCTGAAATTGTAAGCATCGGAGCAGAACAGAAAGAATCGCCTGTATGTACTCCCATTGGGTCTATATTTTCTATAAAGCACACCGTAATCATATTGCCTTTTGCATCACGTACAACTTCAAGCTCAAGTTCTTCCCATCCGATAATTGATTCCTCAACAAGAACCTGTCCTACAAGGCTTGCCTGAAGACCTCTTGCACATACTGTCTTTAGTTCTTCTACATTATATACAAGTCCTCCGCCTGCTCCGCCCATCGTATAAGCAGGACGAAGAACTACAGGATAACCAAGCTTATCAGCTATAGCAAGCGCTTCTTCCACCGAATAAGCGACCTCGCTTCTTGCCATCTCTATTCCGAGCTTATTCATTGTTTTCTTAAATTCAATACGGTCTTCTCCTCGTTCAATGGCATCTACCTGAACTCCGATTACTTTTACATTATATTTGTCAAGCACACCTTCTGCCGCCAGCTCCGAGCACAGATTAAGACCTGACTGTCCACCAAGATTAGGAAGAATAGCGTCCGGGCGTTCTTTTTCAATAATCTGTGTAAGCCTTGTTACATTAAGTGGTTCAATATATGTAACATCAGCAATTCCCGGGTCTGTCATAATTGTAGCCGGATTGGAATTAACCAGTACAATCTTGTATCCAAGCTGCCTTAAAGCTTTACATGCCTGTGTTCCTGAATAATCAAACTCGCATGCCTGTCCGATAATAATCGGACCTGAACCGATAATTAATACTTTTCTGATGTCTTCTCTTTTTCCCATTATCTATCCCTCACTGAATTTATTAAGGTTTTTTACGCAAAAAAAAGCCCTGCTGTCTATTATAACACCTGCAGGGCTTCATTTCTATAAAAAATTTATTAATCAGGTTCAAAGCTTCGCATCCTTTATTTAAGCTTTGAAATAATTTTTTTTATATTCTTTTTTGTAAAATCACTAATCGAATATGAACGAATACGCTGACTTACAATATTAGGAACCAAAAAACCGTTATTCGTAAGCTTGACACAACGATTAATAATCGTTTTATTTGTTACACCCAACATCTTACTTACATCTATTGGTGCAAACTCCAATAATCTCTTCTTCAAAAGAAACATTAAAAAATCCTTTTCCTTTGCATTCAAATAAGATAGACTACTATCCAAATCTTCCGACTGCGCTCCCCTTGATAATTCAAACACCTTCCGTGAATACAATTCAACCATACGCAGGAAATAATCAATCCAGATTTCAGGATGTGGCGGGTTTTCTCTTCCGGAATAATATAATGCAGGCAACCCCATCTGAAGTGAATTGTAATATTCATCCGGATCATATGCAAAATATTCTTCCAAAGAGCCAATTCCATTAAATCCATATCCATAAAAATCTAATATATATCCTGACATAAGTCGTGCCGTTCTGCCGTTTCCATCAGAACATGGTTCACAAGTCAAGGATTTTTTTCATCCTCTTCAAATTCGCTCATATCGGTAAAGTCATCAGGGGAATTGGTATAACCTCTTCTTAAATAATCATTTCCACCATCTACAGAGCAACAACCACATTTACAAGTCACAAAATCATGTCTATGCGTGGAAATGATAATATCTCCGCAATGATTACATTTTATAGCGTTCTTGATAATCCTCTTCATGTTGGCTGCTCCTTCCTTTTGATAATAAGTATAATACCTTTTGCTCTTTATGTCTATTTGTTAATTATTTTATGTATGTTTTTTGGTATATTTCAAGTAAAAATAATTTTTTATCTCTATATATAAATAGATATAATAGAAGGGTTCTGGAAACCCACGTAAATTCAAGGTAAAATGTCTAGGGTGGGGGGTGTGAAATACCCCCATGAGGGGGTGTTTCATGCCCCCCACCCTAGACCGCCGCCCAAGGTTCAAGTCATCTACAGTCACACATAAAAAGAGAGCCGAAGCCCTCTTTATTATATAACATTCTTCCAGATAAAGGGAGATTTTGCAATTTTTATTACTTCTGGATTCCATACTACTATAGAATCAATTTCCCATTCTTTAAGAATTGTATCATACAATTCTGTTCCATCATGGTATACAAACATTCCATCATACCCATCTTCTTTCATTTTACCAAAGTCAATAGTCGTTGCCATGTCTTTTTCAAGCCTATACTTTTCTTTGTTTATATATCCTCTTTCTAGTAAACATTCCTTTAAATCATCCATAATACAATAGGGGAGAATATCGGCTATACGTTCAACAACAAATATTCTTGCGTTTTTAGTAAGACAGAAATAAAAATACTTTTCAGTAGAGAATGGTATTTCATTAAACCATTTCCATCTTTTAAGTGGATTATTCGCAAGTTTAGCTATATCCTTTAATCTATAATAATCCGAGGACATTGGACAACCCCACAAACCATATTTTGGTTTTCTATAACCAGGATTCATTTCTTTATAAAATAAGTTTATATCAAACTTATCATGTCCATAGTGTAAGTAAATCATATCATTTAATCTATGTTCCATTTCATTCTCCTTTTATGAGATAACAGATACCATGTCAGCCCTACAATAACCTTCCTGTCCGTTAATATCAACCTTATACCATGTTCCATCAACATTCCGAGCAACAGCCTGAACAGTATCACCTATTTCTACAGTAGCAATAACAGGATTGTAAAAATCATCTGCACCACTATAAATCCAGATAGCTTTATATTCTGCATAAAGAATGACATAATTTTCTTTAAATCCGTCATCCTCTCCAAGTGAGCCAGTGTTAATCAAATTCTCAATAGCTTCATAACTTTGTGGTTTATTCAGACCGTCCACGTAGTAGTGGCTTATTGCTTCGGGAAAAGATTCTTCTGTAGTTGAATAATAACCTTCATCAGACCATTCAACAGAGCATATGTTATTCCATTTGCTTGTATAAGAATAACCACCATAATTATCTAAACAGTGTCCAGCTTCATGGTAAAGGTTTCCTTTTCGGTTAGCAATATTATCAGATTTAATATAAATATCACTTCCCTTTGTAAGACCAACAGCAGTATCGCTAACTAATTGACTATATTGTGTAATATCATCAATCACATTCACGCTATTTATATGACTTGTCAGGAATGAGGGCATTTCAGCAATCCAACCAATCACTATGTTGTAATCTGCATCAGTTACAGAATCAGTAATATAAACCGAAATACCATTTACATTTATATTATTTTCTCTTACAACAACAGGAGCATCCTGTTTTACTTCTTCTACAACTGTTTCAGGAATCTCTTGTGTTGATTCTTCAATATCATTCTGAATCGGTTCTTCAATCACTGGTTCAGTAGTTTTCACAGTTTCAGCAGCTTCAATCTGTTCTGGTTCGGCTACTGGTATCTCTTCTACATCAATCACGTATTCTTGTACTGTTTCAATCTCTACAGTATTTTCAATTTCTTTAATAGGTTCTTCTTTTGCTATCTCAAAAGTAAGTTCAATTTCATCAGTTGCAGCAGTTATATATTCAGGCTCAACGGTCATCATTACGCTGCTAAGTGCATTTGTTGTTACTGCAAGTGCAAGTAACATTTTAACAATATTTAATTTCATTTTTTATTCTTCTCCTTTTATATTAATCGCCATTTTCGGCTTGTTATCTTTACATATATATTGTACACCTTTAAAGGATAACAAGTCAAATTATCAAAATCATAATTATGAACAAATTGTAAACAATCCACGAGGTTGCGCCGAAAAATCCGTCAATGGGGAAATCCTCACTTTTAACTACCAGAACGCAGCCACGTCGATTTTTCAAAAGTCGTTCGTCATTATGCACAAAAAATCAGGTGAAAAAGCACCTTTCAAGACTCTGAATGGGCTGAAAAGGGCTATTTTTTTGTGCAATTTTACAACTAAAAAAAGATGCTCCTAAAGAACATCTTTTAATACAAAAAAGAACGCCCAATATAGAGCGTTCCTAAAAAAGTTAATCATAAAAAGTATAGCTAAAAACGAACAAATAAAAAGAAGTTCATATAATTTTTTCTCTCACAAATATTATAGCATATACTTTTCAAAAATCAAAAAAACACTCTAATTGCAGAGTGTTAATTATTTTTTAGATAATGTGTTACAGATACATCTAATCTGTTATGTCCTAACGCTTGACTTAATACATATATATTATCACGTTTCCACACGTTACCATCTCTATCTTTATATACATCCGATTTTATTTCTTTAGTAACTGTATTTCCATCTTTATCTTTTTGTGTTTTTAATTCCCTTCTAGGGGGATAATTTTCAAGAATTTTATCTCTCAATTCTTTATTATCTTTTATTTCATCATATAGTCCTTGACAGTATTCTCTCCTTAATCCGTGAACATCAATTTCTTTAGGAATATGATTAAAAAGTTTCTTCCTTCCATCTGTCTTTGTTTGCTCAATAATATTTCTTACATCCTGTTCATATTTTTCTAAAACAGGAGTGAGCCTATCTCTACCGCCTTTACTCTTACCAAAAAAAACATATAGCTTTCCATCAACTTCCGTAAAATTATTAGGAGTAAGTTTATTAATATCTCTCCTTCTACCACCAGTGGCAAGACACACTGTAAAAACGTCTTTATATTTTCCATCTCTGCTAATATATTTATCGTTTTTTGTTTCCTCTCTACTTCGTGTTATCTGGTCTGGTGTACGTGTTGGAAGTTTCATATCTATTTGTTTTTCATACAACATCCCCAAGGCAGAACGTTCCATTTTCACGGTATAAATACTTACTTTATCATCATCCAGCCTTTTTTGCAGATATTCCTTTGCATATTGTTCCGTCTTATTTAGGTCATCTATTTTATTAATTCCTTTTTCTTCTTTTAACCATTTTGCATATGCTGTACACTCCTTTAAATATGTTTTGTATGTAGACACACTATAAATTTTATATGTGCTTTTCCCAAATCCTAATTCTTGCTTGTCAGCATGTTTACTCTGTCCGTATGCAGTTCTATTACTTAATTCAGAGTGAAATAATCGTTCTATATCTTTTTTTCTTCCCATTTTTATTACCTCTTTTATATCTGATATTCAAGTTAATTTTTTCTGTTAAATATTATTTGTTGAAATAAACAAATAATGACACACGCATTTTTTAAAATGCTTGCGCTTGCATCTTTTTGATGCATCCAGAATCATTTCTTCCCTAATCCAAAATAATTTTGGATGACTAACATTAAAAAAGATTACTCCATAATACAGATTAAATATTTACTCTTTTTTCGTTTCTCCTTCCTGAACACTTCTTTATAAAAACGCTGTTCTACGTTTCATCTGTACTGTTGTATCGTAAACGCTTGATTACTGAAAAAAAACTAATTTCTTAGCAAAAATATATACCCATCAAGCAAACTTGTATTTTGTTTTTTTCGGATGTTAGGTGTTTGGTCTGCTATCCGATTGCAGTAAAAATTACTATTTATAATTGACTTGTTACTTATATTTTACCGCAGTTTTTGTGTATTTCCAAAATCCCTAGAGGTATATAACCGCCTAGAGAATCCAGCTTTTTCTTCTTAATACGCATTACTTTTCTTTATACGTTTTAAGAATTTAATACACATTATTTCTAATTCTTTTTAATACGTATTATTTGATTTAATGCGTATTAATTTGTTATTACGTATTATTTAAACTACTTCTTATTACGTATTATGAAATTAATACGCATTAATCTATTTATTACGTATTAGCAGCCCTTTTTCTTATTACGCATTACAAAATTAATACGTATTATTTTCCTTTATACGTTTTAAAAATATTTTTACACCACAAATTATGGATTATAATATAAAAAATACTTTTTATTGACTTTTTAATATTTTCTTGCAGTAAATTTCTGTAATAATTAAGATAAAAATGTTATGCACAAAATTTTAATTTTTCCAAATTTTTTTCAAAAAAGCACCGAAGTTTATCTCTGTTGATATGCCAACGTGATACACCAAAAGAGGGCGGCTAAAGCCGCTTTTCCCTCTTTTGGACGAGCGAAGCTCGTTTACATACTAGATAAATCTAGTATGTAACCACCTTCCTGTGCCTTTTCCGCCTTCACTTTTCCGAATGAATTTAGTGCTTTTTCATTCGTTCCAGCGTCATCGACACACAACTACATCAGCCAAAAATTCTTTGCAGATTTTACCGCAGATGTAGTTCTTTTTCCACCAAAAGCAGGCAGAAAAAAAGAGCCTTACGGCTCTTAAATTAATGCAATGCTAAATAATATTTACATAGTTCCAAATCGGAATCCATGTGTCAATTTCTGATAATGGTTTGTTAATACATTTGTTCCAGACGATTTCTCCAACTCTTCCATATCTCTCTAATACGTCTTTGTGTATTGCAAATTGGATAGAAGAGCAGAGGTCATTTATTGTTATTTCCCCAATCTCATTTCTTAAAAAATACTTTTTAAACATCTTAATCTTCTCCAACATTTTGTTCTTCATCCTTTATATTCAGGATGTATTTGACAGCTTTTTCTGATTTAGAAGAAGCCGACACAATAAATTTTACATCATTCTTTAAAACTTTAATCCAACTCTGAATGTATGCAGCACTGTTTCTAAAACTGCTTTTTGTTTCAATTCCTAACATATTCAAAATGGACGCTGCTCCTAACTCTGCTACCAGTTCCTCTTTTGAATAATCCGTAGAACCAAAAGCAGCGTTTTTATTTTCTGCTTTCCTGTTGCATCTTGATTCTGCCATTGTGCTATGTACAGATTCATGTGTAAATGTAGAATAATACTCTTCAATGTTTTTGAATTGTTCCATTAAAGGAAGATGTATCAAATCACGAGAGGGAGAATAATAAGCATCATTGCTTTTCTCATTTATAAGTTTAATTCCTTCCCTTTTGATATAGTCCATCAGGATTTTTTCAATTTCTTCAATCGGTTCTAAATCCGATTCAATCTCTTCTTCTGGAAGTGGTTTAACCCCATCAACTTGTGTGATATGAAACACATTGTAATATCTTAAAATCGGAATATGCTTTGTTTCTTCTTCACCATCTTCATTTTTTTCAATGATATGCTGAATCTTCCAAAATACAATGATTTCCGATTTCTCACCTTTGCGTATTTTGCCGCCTAAATCAGTCCACTGCTTGAAAGTTGCATATTCTCCTTCATGCTTCAGCATCATCTGATTTAACAGCGAATAAGGCTTTTTAGTAATACGATTAAAAGAACCACTTTTAGTTCCAGTCCAAGGTTTTTCCCAAGGGATGATGCCTTCTTCTAACATATTGATAATCCTATCTGTTACCATTTCATAAACATTCTTCATAGCATTTTCTCCTTCTGTTTTTTAAGTCGTTTTGAGTAAAAAATAAGAGAGCAGCCGCAGCCGTCTCTCTTGCAAACAAAATATTCAGTTTTTAGTTATTAATCAATATCTAAGATTATAGGTTCTTGAGGTTTAATGGTATATGTTCCACCATATTCTCTTTCATAAATTGAAACATAACTCTCCGCTATGAATAGCGGATAGATATTTTCTTCTATAACATGACCGCTTTCATCTTCTATCTGGTATCTTTCGCCTTTAAATGCATCTGGATAACGCAGTTTAATAGCTTCTAACAGATAGGGAGCATATGAGCCAGAGAACAGCATATAAGGGCTTGTATAATCGTCCTCATAACCGTTAAAAAGGTTATATCCAAGCCTTATACATTCCAGACTACCAGAAGTCTGCCAAGCCTTGTTAAAAACCGTATCAGGCTTTATACCGTAGTCCTGTCTATCAAAGCAGAATACATCATGTAAATGTGTTCTGCAATCTTCACATATGCCCAGAGCATAAAATAATGCTTGATGATATGTATCCCATTCCCTACAAAGTTCCTTTGCTTTCATAAAAAAATCTTTATGTCCAGCATCTTTAAAATTAATAATCATGATTCATTTTCCTTTCTTTTTTAAAGTCATTTTTAGTAAAAATAAGAGAGAAGCCGAAGCCACTCTCTTGCAAACAAAATATTTAGTTGTAATTATTATTCACTTATAATTCTGTATCTAGCAGAATATATGTGCATATTAGAATGTTCTCCGCTTACCCATTTCAAATCACCATATTCTGTATGGATAATACCGATACGGCAGAATTTTTCTAAATCATATTCAATTCCAGCATCGTCTAAATATTTGGTTAAAACATCCATTGTGCGAAATTCATCTCTATGGTCAGGCTCTATTGTTATATAATCACCTTTTTTTGTCACATTACACACAACATTCATAAGTGCTTTTTTTAAAGCAAAATAATTTTCTCTTGTCATTTTATTTTTCCTTTCTTTTATAAATCCATTTTTTATTGTGCAAGTTAATTTTAAATTTTTGTTGCATAGATATATTACACATGAAATTATCAATATACAACAAATCCAGTAATTTTTTTATAGCTTTTTCTTATCCTGTTTAAAGTCGTTTTGATGATATGTTTTATACTCCTAAAACTTAACAACTCTAAACTACAATCTCTCATTCATAAATCCTTTTATGAGCGATAATTTTTCTCAAAGGACTTTTTACATCCTATAAACGAGAGAAAGACGCATAAGCGTAAAATAAAAAATAACTAATTAACTATATTATATCATGCCATTTCTTAAAAACAAAAAAGAGAGCCAAAGCCCTCTTAATCAATCATTTACATATACTCTTACTGGATTGTTGTTAATTGTGTAAGAGCAGCAATAGCGAATAAATTCGCTTACATTCATTTCTCTGTTTTTTGCTGCATTTTCTATAATTTCTTTATCTGTCTTACTAATGTGCAGATGTATTTGTTGTGTTTTTCTTTTCATAATTCTATATCTCCTTAATTTATATATCTGTTTTGATACTTTAATTATACCTCACAAGATACATAAAGCCAAAAATTTAGAGCATCAAAAAAGGCTCAATTAAGAGCCTATTTTGTATCATTCAATTTTGCAATAAATTCAGCCTGTTCGTACTCATTATCTAATATCCCATTATCATCTTCTAATTCACTAAAGAATCCAAATGGGTCATCCTTTGTTAACCCAAATTTAGCACATAAAGATAAAAATTGAAGAAACTCTCTTTTTTCTTGTGCGGTTGCATTGGGATTATCTTTTTGGAATTGTTCCATTTCTTTAATCATTTCTTTTTCCATTTTTGTCATTTTCATTCTCCTTAATAAAAGCATCTTGCCAGTATGAACTTAACAGTACATCTACAACTCCAACATCACTATTTTTTGCCGTTTCTGCTTTGTGTTCTGCCATTTTCAGTTGTTCGACTTCCCTAGATTCTTCCTCTATCATTCTTCTACGTTCCTTCATTAGTTCAATACCTTTTTTCCTGTTTTCAATATCCTGTTCCGCTTTTTTCTGTTCTTCATCTGTTAAAGGAATTTCGTTTTTAAGGAAATTAATCATTTCTAGGATTTCTTCTTGACTCTTTCCTTTTATCAGCAATGGAAGTTGCATCATTGCGTGTAATTCAACGTTATCAAGCCTATTCAATGTGTCAAGCTGTTTCTTTTCATCACTCTTTAATACCAATCTGTCTTTATCAATCAAGGCTTTTATATCAACGATTTCTTCATTTGCCTGATATATTTTGTCCTTTGTAAATGTAAGATATTTTTCAATCAAATATTGCTTTTGTGCCGCAGAAACTTTGCAGCAAATATGAGGATTGATAAAGTATGCTGCTCCCTGATTTCCACTTACTTTAAAATATAAAGTAATAAAATTTTTTTCTTTTAATATTTTTAATGCCCTCTTTATTGTATCAGGGTTTTTGTGTAATGCCTTTGCTAATTTCTGCTTACTGGTGATATATGTATTGTTATTTTCCATACGTGTTGCCATTAGCAGAAAAATAGCAGTTGCGGAAGGTTCGGTTAATGCCAGTTCAGCTAATTCAGCTTGATATTTAATGTTCATTTGCACGAAATCTTTATTCTCTGTTCTAATGATTCCGCTCTCGCCTGTTTTTGTATAACTTGATGTTGCTGCATTTGTATGTTCAGCATAATTTTCAGGTTTATTGTTATTATAGGTATTATTGTAATCTTTTTTTCTCATTGATTTATATATTCTCCTTTATTAATTACAATAAAAAAACACTTCCAGAGAAGCGTCCTCATTTGACAAATCATCTATAAAAGAGTATTATAT
>ERZ824480.2448-NODE-2448-length-14001-cov-42.740356_pt1 | contig 14001 bp, 16 predicted proteins | sample MGYA00519861_ERZ824480 | MGnify/ENA primary metagenome ERZ824480 (study PRJEB31778, sample SAMEA3449152) | human gut metagenome | biome: human gut; feature: human-associated habitat; material: faeces | place: United Kingdom | collected 2010/2012 ... | reverse complement strand
AAACTGTAGCTCAAACTGTCGGTATCCCCATTGAACAGCAGGTAAACGGTGTGGATGGAATGTTGTATATGAGCTCCAATTCCTCCGCATCGGGTGCTTATTCGCTGACTGTGACTTTCGAAGTGGGAACGGATATTGATATGGCAACTGTAATGGTACAAAATCGAGTTAGTGTAGCGTTGAATTCTTTGCCTGAAGCTGTGAAAGTACAGGGAGTGACGGTGCAGAAGCAGTCATCCAATATTGTGATGATGCTTACACTGAGTGGTGATAGTATTTATGATGGCCTTTATCTGACCAATTATGCCAATTTGAATCTGGTAGACCAGTTGACACGTGTGCCGGGAGTAGGAGCGGTGAATGTGATGGGAGCCGGAGACTATTCCATGCGTGTATGGCTGAATCCTGAAACAATGCGTATCCGCAATATTACTCCGCAGCAAGTTTACTCTGCTATTCAAAGTCAGAACATGGAGGTTTCAGCCGGTTATGTGGGACAGCCTATCGGTAGTTCGGCCAATAATGATTTTCAATATACGCTGAATGTGAAGGGACGGCTTTCTACTTCTGAAGAGTTTGGGGACATCATATTGAGAGTGGAAGACCAGGGGAAGGTACTTCGTCTGAGAGATGTTGCCAAAATTGAGTTGGGAAGTGCCGAGTATGGAGTTGTTTCCAAATTGAAGGGACAATCTACAGCAGGTATTGCTGTCTATCAGTTACCGGGGAGTAACTCATTGGATGTGTCTAAAGGAGTTCGTGCACGCATGGCGGAATTGGCTGAAACATTTCCGGCAGGGGTGAAGTATAATGTAACATTGGACACTACAGATGTGGTTCATGACTCTATTGATGAAGTGATGAAGACTTTCGTGGAGGCGATTGTTCTAGTGGTGCTGGTTATCTTTTTTTTCCTGCAAAGCTGGCGGGCAGTTCTTATTCCATGTCTTACTATCCCTGTTTCTCTTATCGGAACACTGGCGGTAATGGCTGCTTTAGGCTTTTCTATCAATACATTGACACTGTTCGGCTTGATATTGGCTATAGCTATTGTAGTGGATGATGCCATTGTGGTGACTGAAAATGCCACCCGTATTCTAGATGAAGGGAAGCTGGACGCCCGGGCGGCCACCGAGCAGGCTATGGGAGAGATTACCGGACCTATTGTCGGAGTGGTGCTGGTACTGCTTGCCGTTTTTATCCCTACTACACTGATTAGTGGAATTTCCGGGCAGCTTTATAAACAGTTTGCATTGACTATTGCGGCTTCTACGGTTATAAGTGGTTTCAATTCATTGACATTGACTCCGGCTGTTTGTGCTCTGTTGCTCCGTCCTACTCCGATGCATAAAGCGCGTTTGTTCCGTTGGTTTGATAGTATGAATGACTGGATGCAGCGGGTTTATGACGCTTCAGTAAAATGGTTGTTGGCACGTCCGGTTATTGCTATCGGTTCTTATATCGTAATATCAGTCATTGCTATTCTGATGTTTGTAAAATGGCCCAGCACCTTTATTCCCGAAGAAGATGACGGATATTTTATGATTGCCATTCAGCTTCCGGCTGCCTCTTCTTTAGAACGTACACAAATGGTGGGTAAGCAGATTGATGCTATTTTGTCAGAGTATCCCGAAGTGAAGACTTATTTGGGAGTAAACGGATTCAGTATCATGGGAGGTGGTCAGTTGCCTAATGCGGCTACCTATTTTGTGGTGCTGAAGAATTGGAAAGAGCGTGCGGGTAAGGAGCATACCGCTCAAGCGGTGGTTAATCGTTTTAATGAACAGGCATATGCCATGATACAGGAAGCCCAAGTCTTTGGTATTATTCCTCCTGCTATCCCTGGTATGGGTAATACAGGTGGTTTACAACTCGAACTGGAAGATCGCAAGTCTTTGGGTGCAGAAGAACTGCAAAAGGCGGTTGAGGCGTTATTGGCTAATTATCACAATGAGCCGGCTATTGCTTCTATAAGCAGTATGTATCAAGCGGATGTACCTCAGTATTTTTTGAATATAGACCGTGATAAAGTTCAGTTAATGGGCTTGCAGTTGAATCAGGTTTTCTCTACATTAGGGTATTATATGGGGCAGGCTTATGTAAATGATTTTGTAGAATTCGGCCGTATCTACCAGGTAAAATTGGAGGCTGGTGAACAGGCCCAAAAGGTGATTGATGATGTGTTGAAACTGAGTGTGGTCAATTCGAAAGGAGAGATGGTTCCTTTCAGTAGTTTTACACAAATAGAGCAAAAACTGGGAATGGATCAGATAAACCGATATAATATGTATTCGGCAGCTTCTATCACTATTACTCCGGCTGCGGGGAGTAGTTCCGGTCAGGCGATAGAGGCTGTGGGGAGTTTGATAAAAAATCAGCTAGGAGGAGAGTTTGGATATGAGTGGACTTCTGTTGCTTATCAAGAAACTCAGGCTGGTAATACTACTACTATTATTTTAATCATGGCTTTGTTGGTAGCTTATTTAGTATTGGCAGCTCAGTATGAAAGTTGGACAAGCCCGGTGGCTGCCGTAATGGGATTACCGGTAGCTATTTTGGGAGCGATGCTCGGTTGTTGGGTGATGGGAGTTCCAGTCAGCATTTATACACAAATCGGTATTATTCTGTTGATAGCCTTATCGGCGAAAAATGGTATTTTAATTGTGGAGTTCGCCCGTGATTACCGTAAGGCCGGCAATCCTATCCGTGAGGCGGCTTATGAGGCGGGGCATGTGCGTTTGCGTCCTATTCTGATGACTTCATTTACTTTTGTATTAGGTGTGATGCCGTTGCTGTTTGCAACAGGCGCTGGTGCCGGAAGCCGTGTGGCACTAGGTGCGGCAGTAGTATTTGGTATGGCCGTGAATACGATTTTTGCTACCGTTTATATTCCTAATTGGTATGAAGTGATGCAGAATATTCAAGAGAAATGGTTGACAAAGAAACAGTGAATGTTTCCTTTTCATATTTCACCACAGATTATACAAATTAACACAGATTGAATATAAATTGCTGATTGTCAATATAAATAATCTGAGTTGATATATATAGTCTGTGGTGAATTTATTATCTTTGCATCGGATAAGAAACTTTTATGTATCTGTCTGAATGACAGCGTAGAGTGGAGATTAAGAAAGTTGTCAGTAACGATTTAGCGACCGTGTAACTGCGCTGAACTGCTGCGCTTTGCATCTCGTCAAACAACTCTATGCAAATATAACGTTTTTCCTGGAAATAACAAAATCGACGACTGTGTTAATGCAAAATGCGGACAGAATTTTCCATCCGCATTATTTAATCAGCGTCGCCGCTCCCGCTCTTTTTCATCGTCGCTTTGCATCCGCAGGTTCAGACGCTCGCGCAACTTGTCGAGAAAATAGGTACGGCTCTCGCCCTTACGCCGTTTGATGTCGGTATAAGCGTCATAAAGACTTCGCGCATCGAGGCGAATGCCGAACAACTCGCCGAAGAATCCGGCCAGTTCGTTCATGGCTATCTCCCCGTTGTCGATACGTTTCATCTCGTGCAAGGCGTATATCAACTCGACCAGTTCGACAACGGTTCCCGTCCAACGTCGTTTACAGACATGAGGTTTCGGTGGGTAAATATCGCCATAGCGATTCAAAATCTCTAATTCCGTGTCAATATATCCGATGACGATATGCAGAAACCGAATTTGAGTATGACTCTCCGGCGGTTCATCTTTCGAGATATAGCTGCATAAAACGTGCAGGCGGATACGCGCATAACGCAGGGTGCGGAAAACGGTTTTGCGATCATCATCCTCGTCGCAGAGGGTGCGGAGTGTATTGTCGAAGTCGTGGAACAGTTCTTCCGTGACGGCTTGGGTGGCGGATTCGACCAAACGATCCGCCGTGATATGATGTATCATAAATGTTCATTTTATAAGTAAATAAATCAGTTTCTTCGAGTCTGTTGAAGTGAGACTCGGTGGAGATTTATTTCTTATAAAGCGAACGACGTCCGACCATCAATGTAGATATGGAATAACCGTCTCGCTTTTTGTTAGCGGAAAATCCACATAAAATGTTGGTAATAAACTCTTATGGTTGTAAACGGTAGCGATTATCCGTTCTACGTTCCAAATTACTGAAATAAGCATTTCGATATTTTACTCGGTTACGTTCATAGAACATGATAGTAGCCATACTCCGATGGCCGCTATCAATATGATGTACCCTATAAGTATTCGGTGTTGAAGCAATAATTTCATTTGAAATGGAATTGGGAACAAGTTAATTGCAGAGAGTCTCTATAAATTTTCCGAGACTTCATCTGATCAGGCTTAAATTCCCGGTTGCCTTATTAATTATTCTCTTTTCCGCATAGATGCCGATCCCCATATAACACAAATCCGCTTCGTCGGTCTCTCTCATTCCCTGCTCGTATTCTTCGTATGTCTTGGCTTGTTGCGCTACGGTCGAAAAATCCACGAGAACCATATCTTTTGCGTCGAATGACCGAAGCCGTTCACGGACTTCCTTGATTGTCTCCGGCGATGCTCCGAGTATCGGAATCGGGCAACGGGTGATGCCTGAATGTATTTCACCCTGCTTGTCGAGGACATCATGCCCTACGATGTCGCAAGCTTTCTTGCCTAATGTGATGGATAATATGCTGGCGATATTGGCGATTATCCCGGTCGGTTGCGTGTTGTCGATTACCAGCACGCATTTATATATCGGTTTTGAATCTGTCGTTATTCCCATATTCAGTTCTTTAATCATACATTGTCACCCTTTACGGCATCTTAATCGACGGCGTAAAAAAGTTCAGGCTCTTTTCTCTCTGAATTTGCAGCCGCAAATTCCAAACTCTTTTTCTCGAAAAACGGATAATGGTAGTTTCGTGAGCCGACAGGACATAGAACAATGCACCTTCCACATGAAATGCATCGACTTTCATCCGTCTTTATGGGGTTCTCCGACGCAATGGCACGTGTCGGGCATCCCTCGACGCACTTTTTACACGAAATACACGTGGCGTCCCCCGTAGGGTAAAGCGGCACTTGCAGTATCTCCCGATAAGGTCTGTTGCCCCTGATTTTTATATCCGGCATCGTACTCGTATCCCTAATGTCCGACAGAATCCGCCATGACTTGCAACCGAAATCATCGACTATACGGTTGTCTTCCGTATCGGGGCGTTCGGATGCGACGTTTCTGAATATGGAGTGTCGGGCAATGAACGCGGCGGCGGATACGATTCTAAACCCGTTGGCGGTCAGCAAATCTTTAAGCTCGACAAGCGTATCTTCATAGTCTCTGTTCCCGTAGGAACAAACGATCATGGCAGGAGAGACGTCTCCCTTAACTCGTAAAAGCTGTTGTGAAGCCTGAATAGGCACTCTTCCTGAATAGGACGGCACACCTACGACCAACAATTCATCGCGTCCCAATCTCAAATCGGGAATTAAAACACTACTCGTAATGTCATGTTGGATATTATCGGCGTGCAGCTGCTTGACGACACCCTGCACGATGGCTTTGGTCGTAAATGCAGCACTGAAAAAAACAGAATGAACTTTATGTATCTCCATAAACCTTACTTATCCGATTGAATTTAATTTATTGGCGTCCGTTCAAAGTCAGACAAAAGAAGTCGCTGTCATCATACGGGTAATCGTATTCGACGGGGAGTTCTTCTTTATCTATTTTCTTGAATCCGGCTTTCTCATAAAACAGATGCGCTCTGTCCGTATTCTTGGGTGTGTCGAGAATGACTTTTGAGAAACCATGTGTCCGGGCAAATTCCAAGAAGAGGGAATATAGCTGTCGGCCGAGATTATGCGGCCTCCCGCGATAAGGCTCGTACACGAAGAATTTTTTCAAGATGCACAACCCGTTTCCCTTGTTCATCAAGCCGATCGTTCCGGCCACCTTGCCGTTTTCCTTCGCCACCCAGAAGTTTCCACCGCCATCGATATACTCTTCCTTGATGCGAAGCAGTTCCGGCTGGTCTTCGACACTTACTAACGGACGTGTTCCGTCATTCTGACAATGCAGGACGAGTGCGATAACCTCGTCCCTGTCGTACGCTGAATAGGTTCCTATCTCTATCATCTTATTTCATATTTAATTTAGTGGAAATCTTCTTCGACTTGAATATCTTGTGGATATGATAGACGTGTATTCCTACCGCTATCGCACAGCCTATGATAAACGGTGTTGCGTGTAGAAGCAATCCGTAAATGACATATATAATGTTCGCGCATAGGGACAGAACCCTCAAATACAGAACTTCTTTCATCGCCATGGATGACAAGTTGAGAAACAGTCCTATATAACCTATCACATTTGTCATGACAATGATATTCACTTGTTGTTTGTCATAAGGGAAAATATGTTCTCCATACTTTTTACAATCTCTTGCAACCGGCTTTCGTCCAATCCTGCAAATATCTCTTCGACGGATCGGTTCGCGGCCATATTCAACGTATGGTAAACTTCTTCCCCATGTTTTGTTAGCTTCACGAACTCCATACGGTTGTCGTTCGCTGCCTTCTCCCGATATATGTATCCTTTCGCTTCCAGCTTTTTCAATATGCGGGATAACAACCCTTTATCCATATTGAGCTCGCGGGATATCTCTTTTGCATTTCGATTCGGATGCAAATACACATCTTGAATTACACGGATCTCCGGGAGTCCGAACTCGCTGCCTAAATAGGACTTGTTCAGTACGCCTAAAACTTTGGTGTAAAATCTGTTGAAGGCTCTGATTTGATCTATATACTCTTGTTTCATGCCGCAAAGATATTTATAATAGTTGATTTAATCAACTAATTGCAAAAAAATATATTCATTGGAGCATAAAAGGGGCTATCCAGCATTTGGGACAGCCCTTTACAGAACTCACATTTTTAGTTTTCTGATATAATTAGTTTCGTTTTCCACCGTTTTTGGCTGAACAAGATGGATATGTTCTCGAATAAAAGACGAATCATAGGTTTGTTTTGACAGTCTTTCTTGCGAGATTTGTAATCTTTCGTTGGTTGTCGCTACCATTGATGAATCTCGTTGTCCATTCTCCTGCTGTACGCCGTCGGTATGTTCTTGCCCGTCTTCGGGCTTGGGCGGAGCGAGTGTAAGTTGTATCTTTCTCTCCAACGCCGCGACGTCCGCTTTCAGCGCTTTCAGTTCATCCTCTTTTTTCCATACTCCGCCGACCGTTTCCTGCAAAATCGGAATATCCCGCTCATAGGTTACATTCTGCGCCTTGTATTGCTCCACGAGCTTGGGTATGCGTTCCAGCGCGTTCAGAAAGTTCATCGAATATTGTTATTTTGCTCTAATCGCCCGACTTCGGAGGAGCGATTGCTCCCCGTCAGGGTAACGTTTTCGGTAAGCCGAGTGCAGAGCAGAACGCAGTTCTCGCTATGCCGAGGCGAGAAAACGAAGGCGAACAGCCAAGGCTTTTGAGAGCAACTCAAAAGGTATCGAGTAACTCGATACACACCTTGCTGTTAGCCGACGCTAACAAAATCGGAGAGCCGACGCTCTCCGATCATTAAAGTGGATTTCCGCGCTGTTTGCTATACTCGCTATACCAAGTGTGCACACTATACTATCCTATGAAAAGAGGATAGCCGGCTTACAATTTTCGCCACCGTTCCATGTCATCGCCGTAGGTTTCCAGATGATGCCGGGCGAGATTTTCGATCAATCCCGAAACGCTCATCCGCCTGCCTCCCAACCTGCGGACGATCTCGTCCAGTCGGTCGCGCACCTCGCAGCTCACGAAGACGGGTTTGCGGTTCTCGATTCTCGGCACTCGGAGAAATGTCTGTCGGTATTTCTCCAATGTCGCTCTTTGCTGTTTCACGCCGATACGGTCGGATGCGCTCTGCGCAGGTTGTTCTGCCGCTACGGTAGTGCCCGTCGGTTGTGTCGTTACAGTTTGTACATTCGGTTCACTCGTTACACGCTCTGTGCCGGGTACACTTACCAAACCGACCTCTTCCGGTTTCAATCTTCTCATTTCGGGACGGAACAGCTCGATAATCTCTTCAGCGTTGATCTCTGCCTCTGGCGTTCTTACTCTTTTGGTCATAACGTATTTGTTTTTATCGGGTTATTTATTCTTTCAGTTGAAAATCTTGTCGGCTGTGCCCGCTCGTTTTACGTGTGCAGTCCATCATCAGTATGTTTATTGCAGGCCGTTTGCTCACTGCACCGAGCGTATGAAGTATATACTCTCGTAATTTCGTTACGCCCTGCGAACGAATACGGAATGCAAGGGCGACAACCATTTCAAGATTATACACGTCCGCACTGTTGCCGCTGTCCAGACGAATACATTTGCAGACCTCGTAGTCGTGCAGGGCGTTTTCTTTGAGGATGGCTTTGGTACCCGTATGTACCGCTCCGGCGGTCGTGCCGAACAATTCGACTATTTCCGTTTCCGTCATCCATATAGTACCGCCCGTTACGATCACCATATTTTCGCTGATTGTGATTTTATCTCTTTTCATCGTAATTCTGTTTTTTTAAGTTCATTAAATCGCCTGACAAATAAAGCTCTCCATCTGCTCGATACGCTGCGCGAGTTTCTCCATATCGCGGCTCACTTTCTCGGCTGTAATCTTCGCATAGATTTGCGTCGTGCGGATGCTACGGTGTCCCAACATCTTCGATAGCGTTTCGATAGGTACGTCGTTCGACAGGCAGACCGTCGTGGCGTAGGTATGGCGGCTCATGTGGAAAGTGATAGGCTGTGCAAGGAAAAGCGGACAGGTAAAGATAAAACGTAAACCGTTTGAAATGAGCTTTGTTTCAGCATTCTGCCAAGTGGAGAAAATGCAAACGGCAACGGAATATTGAGGTTGTTCAGTTACCAAACCGTTAGCCGGGCAGTTACCGAAACGGGAATAGGTAACGGCAGGCAATGAAAAGAAATACTCACCGTTTTGTTTGCGCTCATACACAATGTTTTGCATATCAAGGAACGCTTATACGGCAAGTAATTTTGCACTAAAAAATATAAGCGTATGAAAGTAGAAAAATTCAAGGTGTTGCTCTACCTCAAAAAGAGCGGACTGGACAAATCGGGCAAAGCCCCGATAATGGGAAGAGTCACCGTGAACCGCACGATGGCACAGTTCGGATGTAAGCTGTCCTGCACTCCCGAACTGTGGAATCCCCGTGAAAGCCGTCTGAACGGCAAGAGCAAGGAAGCGGTGGAAACCAATGCCAGGATTGAAAAACTGCTGTTGGCGGTAAACGCCGCATTCGACAGCCTTGTATCCCGTAAGGTCGGTTTTGACGCCACCGATGTGAAGAATTATTTTCAAGGCAGCATGGAAACGCAGATGACTCTCATGAAAATGACAGATGCAATCTGTGACGACATTAAGGCACGTATCGGCATAGACCGTGCGAAAGGGACTTATCCCGGTTATCACTATATGCGGCTGACACTCGGGGAGTTTATCGAAACCAAGTACAAGGTCAAGGATTTGGCTTTCGGACAATTGACGGAACAGTTCATCCACGACTATCAGGCTTTCGTCACGGAAGATAAAGGCTATGCGATAGATACCGTCCGCCACCACCTTGCCATCCTGAAGAAAATCTGCCGCCTTGCCTACAAGAAAGGGTATTCCGAGAAATGCCATTTTCAACATTTCGCCTTGCCCCGGCAATCAGAAAGGACACCACGTGCATTGAGCCGCGAATCGTTCGAAAGAATCCGTGATGTGGAGATACCTTCGTACCGAAAGACGCACATACTGGCACGCGACCTTTTTCTGTTTGCCTGCTATACGGGCGTGTCATACGCTGATGTGGTTTCCATCACGGACGAGAACCTATACACGGATGACAACGGATCATTATGGCTGAAATACCGCCGAAAGAAAAACGAACATCGGGCGAGCGTGAAACTGCTTCCCGAAGCGTTGGCACTACTTGAGAGATACAAGGACCAAAACAGGGAAACGCTCTTCCCGGTAATCCACCACCCGAACATGAAACGGCACATGAAAGCGTTGGCTGCACTGGCAGGCATCAAGGATAACTTGTGCTATCATCAGGCCCGCCATAGTTTTGCTTCGCTGATAACACTCGAAGCGGGTGTGCCGATAGAGACCATCAGCCGCATGTTGGGACATTCCGATATTTCCACCACTCAGGTCTATGCCCGTGTCAGCCCGAAGAAACTTTTCGAGGACATGGATAAGTTTATCAAAGCTACCGAAGATTTTCAATTAACACTTTAATACATAAAACGATATGCGAAGCACATTTTCATTGTTACCCTATATCAACCGCAGCAAGACAAAGGCTGACGGAACGACTGCCGTACTCTGCCGTATAACCATTGACGGAAAACAGACCGTCATCAGTACGGGAATTTATTGCCGACCGGAAGACTGGAACGGCAGGAAGAACGAGATAAAGTCCGCAAGGGAGAACAGCCGTTTACGGGAATACCTGCGGATAACAGAGGAAGCCTACAATGAGATATTGAAATCGCAAGGCGTGGTCAGTGCGGAGATACTGAAGAACCATATCGCCATGAACAATATTCATCCGGTTACCCTTCTGCAAATGGGGGAATGGGAAAGGGAGCGGTTAAGGAAACATTCAGTAGAAATAGATTCCATATCTTCCTACCGCCACTCCATGTACTATCAGAAGTACCTGACGGATTATCTCGCTTCTTTCGGGAAGAAAGACATCGCCTTTGAGGAAGTGACGGAAGATTTCGGCAAATCTTACAAGGCATATCTTAAGAAATGCAAGAATTTCGGGGCTTCCCAGACCAACAAATGCCTATGCTGGCTGAACCGTCTGCTTTATTTGGCTGTTGATAAGGAGATTATCCGTGTGAATCCCTGCGAGGATCTGGAATACGAACCAAAGCCGGAAGCAAGGCACAAGTACATCAGCCGTGAGGAGTTCAAGAGAATCCTTGCCACCCCGATGTATGATAAGCGTCAGGAGCTTGCAAGACGGGCATTCATCTTTTCCACACTGACGGGATTGGCGTATGTGGATATAAAGCTTCTGCACCCGCATCATATCGGACGCAATGCAGAAGGCAGACGTTACATCCGCATCAACCGCAAGAAAACAAATGTGGAGGCGTTCATCCCCCTGCATCCCATAGCGGAGCGGATATTGTCACTGTACAATACGACCGATGACGAACAGCCCGTATTTCCTCTTCCGAGCCGTGATGCCCTCTGGTTTGATATCCATGAGATGGGTGTTATCATAAGCAAAGAGGAAAATTTGAGCTATCATCAAAGTCGGCACAGCTTCGGAACATTCCTGATTTCGGCGGATATACCTATCGAAAGTATTGCTAAGATGATGGGGCATTCCAATATCCGGACGACACAGGGTTACGCACGGATAACCGATGATAAAATCTCAAAGGACATGGACAAGCTGATGGAACGCAGGAAAATACAATCTATCGGCGAAAAGACAGACAACAATAAGTAAACAGTATCAATTCAGTACATTATGGACAGAGGAATAATAACAATCAGTGAAACGGGTGTAGTCATTATGCCGACAGCACCCGTGTGGATGACACAATTTGAGATAGCCGACCTGTTCGGTGTGTTCTCATGCGATGTCCACAAGGCGATTCATACCATTTACAAGAACAAGGAACTGAACGAATTTGACACGATGAAGTATCTCAAGCAACCGGATGGCATCAGTTATGACGTTTATGATATTGAAATGGTTATAGCCGTTGCATTCAGGATATGCAGTAAAGAGAGTGTCTTGTTCAGACGGTTTATAATAAATGAAATTAGCACCATTAAGAAAGCTACGACGATTACACTATTTGTTGCCAGCGTCAGAGGTAATAACCGATGGTATAGTTGAGGTTCATTCCGTCAGCCACTCGTTCCCGATGCACGGATGCAAAGGTAGCGTATGGCTTGATGGTAGTGGCAAGGTCGGGCGGCAGAGCCATTTCGGGCGGAATCTTCCTCCTGCGGAGCGTATTCAACCCGAAAACCTTGCCATTGCCTGCCATACGCTTGAAGAGCATCCGGCAACGGAAACAAGCGACTGACGGGAAATCAGAAGAAAGAAGAGAGGAACGGCTTACAGACGAAGCGGGATTTTGATGCTCCGTCCGTAAGCCGTTCCTTTCTCTTTTTGCCGAAAGTCCATTGCTGACGCAATCATAAGGCAGACGGCAAACTGCGCTCCTTCAAGAAAATCAGGTTGCCGTCAATCGGTAAGCGGAGCGGTAGCTGTCAGCCAGCATCCTTTCGATGTCGGATTCACGGTAGAGGATTTTACCGCCTAATTGGATATAGGCTATGCGCCCTTCGTTTCGATAGTCCTGAAGTGTCCGGCGGCTCACTTTCAGCCGTGCCGACACTTCCTTGTCGGTGAAGAAACGCTCTCCGTTCAGTGTCGGGCGGTAATAGGCGGTCAGATGCTCGAAGCTGTCCAAAAGACGGTCGAGACTGCCCATGAAGTGGATTATCCACTCGCTGTCCTTGTTAATCAGTTCATTCATGTTACTTTGGATTTAGTGTAATTACTTTGTTTACTATATGCAGGTGATTAAATCGTCCTGCCCTTGAACTTTGCTTCCTTGCGCCTGTCCTCCACAACAGAAACAATACGCTGCACGTCATCGGGACGGTAATACGTCTTGTGGTTTATCTGCGAGTAAGCCAGCGTCCCGTTGTCCCGAAGCGTCTGCAATGTGCGTGGGCTGATGTTGAGCTTCCGGCAAACGTCCTGATTGTCCATCCACTCGCTCATCTTCTTCTCTCCGTGCCGCCGACAGATGGCATCCATGCGACTGACGAAACGGTCGAACTTGGCGACCATCGCCTCAAAGGTCTTTCTTTCAATTGATACGATTTCCATATACATACTTTTTATTGTTACTGTTTCTTTTGCCGCAAAGGAATACATAATCTGTTATCCGGCAATGGATTTCCCGGAAGTGGAAGCATGTGGCACAGGTTGGTAGAGGTTGGCACAGATTGGGGCTATATTCTTAATTCCGGAAATCAGCAATGTGGCAAGAGTGAAAATAAGGGCTTAATTCAAACCTGACTGTAATCGCACCTTTGTTCTTCCGGCTATTCACGTCCGGCGAATCTGTGAAGTCCTCACCAATATCTCTATCACCATAAAGCAAAGTCTCACAAAATTGCCTAACCGAATCCAAGTTGTTGACTGACTGTACTAAAACGTCTTACTTTGCTTGCAACAATCGGTCGAGGTACTGACCAAGACCACAGTAATAACTTAATCAACCTGTTTTATGACAATGAAAAGAGAACCAAGTATCAGTGAGCAGCAGGCTCGTGAAATCGTGGAAAGAATGGGACGCAGGGAATCCCGCAGTGAGAAGTCTATGGACGACTTCTACAGGAACATCGGTCTGGATCCGGAACAGCTGGCACAACCCGGCAAGACCGTCACGAAAAAAGCGGAAACTGTTACAGCGGATGAACCGTCAGGCGGAACGCCCGAAGAAGTGGCAGTCCCACAGAAGCGTGTCAGCAGCAAACAACGCAAGCTGTCGCTGGACGAGTACCGTACCACTTACCTGCGAGTACCCAAAATAACCGACCGAAAGCCTGTGTTCGTCAGCGGTGAGGTGCGTGACCGACTGGATGGGATTGTCCGCCGTCTCGGCGGGCGTGGCATGAGCGCATCGGGACTTATCGAGAACCTCGCCCGCCTGCACCTTGAAGCCTACCGGGAGGATATCGAGCAGTGGCGCAAACTCTGAGCGAATTACGGTAGAACTGGTCAAACCGGTGGATACACTCCACCAGTTTGACTAATATTCCAAATGAGTTATTATACTCACAAACCAATCCGACAGGCGGAGGATTTTTGTGTCCTCAAAGACACAGCAAGGTATATTTTCAGTTACCCGAATAATTCTAAGTAACTGAAAACACCTTCACCGCCGTGGGTAGAATTATCCTCCGCAGTCGGATAATTTCGGGGTTCCTTAATCAAAGATTAAACA
>ERZ824480.2447-NODE-2447-length-14002-cov-3.733276_pt1 | contig 14002 bp, 14 predicted proteins | sample MGYA00519861_ERZ824480 | MGnify/ENA primary metagenome ERZ824480 (study PRJEB31778, sample SAMEA3449152) | human gut metagenome | biome: human gut; feature: human-associated habitat; material: faeces | place: United Kingdom | collected 2010/2012 ... | reverse complement strand
TAGGCGACTAAACTATCTTCAATTTTTATAGCCCCTTTTGGGCAAATATCCACGCAAGCCATGCAGCCCGCGCATTTATTAACATCACAAACTGTTTTCATCATTCTTCAATCATCTTTTTCAAAATATTTAACGATTCTTCTCTTTTTTCAGTCAAAACAGCATTCGCCGTTGTAAAGTCAACTGCTCTATTCGCAAGAACAATATCATTTTCATCCTGTAGAATACGATCTGAAAGTCCCATTAATTTTAATATACTCATGTTACGGGTACCCGTATTATTGTTCGGCAAAACTTCTACAAACGGGGTATTAAAATTAATCGCAAATGCTGTTCCATGAAATGAGTCTGTAATCATACAATCAGCATTCTTAATATATGAGAGAAACTCTCCGATTTTCGGTGTCCAAACAAATTTTCCTTCGCGAGTAATCTGATGAAAAGATGCAGAAACTCGAATTAACGGATGTCCCTTTTCCTTTGCGATTCGTTGCGCATATTCCCCCAGCTTTTTGTCGTTATGCAATTGATATACAAGAACATATTTTTTAGCGGGGATTGGTTGCAAATATTGCTTCCACTCCTCTGCATCTATAAGCAATGTCGGATCCAACACCTGAAAGGCATCTATACCTAAGCCTTTTAAAATTTCAACTGCACTATCTTCACGAACTGCCACATGCTTGTATCTTCCAAGCCACTTTTTATAATAAGCCTTCAGTTCATCTGTCATTTCCGTATGACCGAAGCTGGCAGCATAAGATATTCTCTTATCAGAAGTTCCTGTAAAAGACAGGCAATATGAGCTATCGTAGCTTCCGTCTTCAACCGGACCCCAAACCTGATCACTTCCGGTCATATACACGTCGGCTTCTGGACTATCCTGCACCAACTCGTTTGCCTCTGTATATCTCCGTGTCAAGTTCAGATACTGTCTCTGAGCTTTCTCAAAACGCTTTCCGGCAATGATACTTTCAGGCTGGCGAACCGCCAAATAGAGTGCCTTTTTTAAGGGGTTATTATTCCATTTTGCTTTTCTTTTTAATAAAGTTTTTTCATGCCGGGAGTAGGATTCATCATCTCTGATATAATCTATAATCTCACAACTATGTCCCATTTTTTCAATTGTTATTTGCGTAGCTAATGCTTGAAGAAGTGAACCATAATTTGTTACTGCGTGTCTGGTAATTACTGCTACTCTCATATTTTCAATCCTTACTTCTTCATCTGCGATGCAATATCGGCATCTACAATCTCTTCACCGGTTCTGCCCTTAAGCTGTTCCATTGAAGCCTCACTCAAGCCGTTGTTTACAACAGCGCACATATCACAAGTTGAACACTTATCCAGTTCTTCTTTAGTCACCTTACCGTCACGGTAATCACGGCAAATCTTATTCTCATACATACTGTACGGATGCTTGGAAAACAACGCCTTTAACTTATGCCTCACAACCCATCCAACAGGTTTCCATATATATTTATGCATAGCTGGAGATACAGAACCAATCATCCAGCAATCCCTGTCACAGCAGCGTACCTTCTTCCGCACCTTCTCAGCCTCAGGGCTGTTCCAAAGCTCGTCCCAGGTCTGACGGTTAAGATTTCCCATAACCTCCTTGTCCTTGGTTCCGTTGCAGGGCATAACATCGCCATACGGGTCAATAAAGAAGGTATCAAAACTCATATCACACGGCAGAAGCCTCTTCTGTCCGTAGATGTAATTAATCAGGCCGTGATTAAAGTAGGCACGGAACCACTTTTTCGGGCTGTTGCTTTTTAGCAGTTCATTAACCAGATTTTCAAAGTTCTTTGCTACCATTGGACGGTCATGTATGATATTCTTTGCTTCCACAAAATAAAAACTGTTATGCAGAGAAGCTGTTGCAAACTCCATTCCCATCTCATCGGAAATCTTATACAGCGGTACAAGATCAGGTGCATTTTTATCCTGCACTGTCATACCAAAGCCAACGTCCTTCATACCCATCTCACGCAGCTTTTTCAGCGTACCGTAACCACGCTGATATCCATTCTGAAGACCACGAATCTCGTTATTGGTCTGCTCCAGACCCTCAATGGAAATGCGGATACCAACCTGAGGAAACTCCCTGCACAAATCCACAATTCGGTCAGTAAAGAAACCATTTGTGGAAATAACGATACGGTCACTCTTCTTGTAAAGTTCACGCACAATATCCTTCAAATCAGTACGAATGAACGGCTCGCCGCCGGTAATGTTCGTAAAATACATTTTCGGTAGTTTCTTAATTGTATCAATACTTATCTCTTCCTCTGGTTTAGATGGAGCCTTATATCTATTACACATGGAACAGCGCGCATTACAGCGGTAAGTCACAATAACCGTACCATTAAGTTTTTTTTCAGATTTATTCGTAGCCATAGCTTTATCTCCCCTTTGCATCAACTGCACTTTAGAAGCCGTATCCGTTTATTATTTCTTTCCTTTATAAATCTGCATCAGCTTCTTTGTGTATTCTTCAATGTCATCAAAACTGATATCCTTGCAGTTCCTACTGTACTGATTCGTTAGCTCTTTATCATTCCACAACTTCTGAATCTTACTCTTCAATTCAGCCGCATTGCTACTTTCGAACAACTCTCCGGTCCTACCAGCCTCAATCAACTCTGGAATACCGCCAATATCTGCTCCCAGAACCGGAGTACCGTACATCTGGCTTTCCATCACAGAGAACGGACAATTTTCATACCACTCAGATGGGTAAATAGAAAATCTGGCTTCACGTATTAACCTCTCTAGTGCCTCTCCGGTTTGAAATCCAACATTTTTAATATTAGTGATATCATTTATTTCATTTTCAAACGGTCCGGTACCGGCAAACACAAACTGCACATCCGGCAATTCTTTGCAAACTTTAATCATGGTTTCTATTCCCTTTTCCTTACTGAACCGTCCAAAATATAAGACATAATCTTTCTTCTCGTAGTCCTTCCATTCAACCCTGTCCACAAAATTATGAAGTGCAACGGTCTTCTTTTTAAAAAGTGGATTACTGTCCATTTTCGTTTTCAGAAACTTGGAGCAGCAAATCATCGTATCAATATACTTGTAGGCACCGTTCATCTTCCAGAACACTGCCTCTGCTGTGCCAATGGCACTCTTGACTGTGCTGCCATGAATACATCTGCCTTTGATGCAGTTAATAAAGTGACCTTCAAGACACTTTTCACAATTCTCTCCGGTATTCGGGTTATTGCACATATGGTTAGGACATACAAGCTGGTAGTCATGCGCAGTAAATATAATCCGGCATTTGTTACCCTTTTTTCGCCATTTCTGAATTTCAAGAATAATTGAAGGCGTCAGCTGATAATTAAAGTTATTAATATGTAAAATATCAGGCTTAAAATCTTCAAGCACAAGGCGCAGTTTTTTCCGTGCTTCTTTTGAGTAAATAGTTTTAAACGGATATGTCAGCTTAGACAGCTTTGAACCACCGTGAAAATCCATGTCGCTTGTATAAGCGTTCACGGCATTTCCAACACAACGCCCCGCGTGTTCCATTCCAAAATACTGGACTTCATGCCCTTGATTTTTCAGGTAGTCACCAAGTTTAAATATGTAAGTCTCCGACCCTCCATTTGGGTACAGGAATTTATTTATCATTAATATATTCATTGTCTTTGCTCCTTCTTTCGACACTATATATTAACTTAATTTCACAAACTTCACCGGATAGAGGAAGAACTCTAACCATTTACTCTTTTTCATTATCCATGCCGCAAATATAGGACCGACAAAACTGATTGCAATTCCAAGAGCAACATGAACTGCACCGTTTTGAATACCCGCTTTGAACAGTACCGTTCTGAACAGAGCAGCAAACAAAGTATGCATTACGAAAATCGGCATTGTGTACTTTGCAAGGATTCCGAAAATCACTGACTGCTTTCTGTATTCAAAGATTTCAACCACGAGCATAACGACTGCTATGCAGGCAATCAGCCCCAGAAGGAAACTGATGAATCCATTTTGAGTATCTGCTTTATATACCAGCACGCTCACTGCTATGAAAACAACCCCGGTGATTATGGGCACAATAATCTTTCTTTTTACTATGTAATCCTTAAGCGTAAAGGCACTCAGACACATACCGATAATAAACCAGATTTCATTTGACAGGATGTACGATATTGCTTGTATGCCGTATCCTCCCCCGATGATTCCGAGAGCTTTCATGCATGCCGCTACTGCCAAACTCGCACCTGCCATTTTTCTGTTTCTAAATGTCGGTGTTATCAGAAAGATGAAAAACAGTGCATACAGATACCAATACGGTGATGTCGGATGGAGGAACAGCGTGTCAAACAAACCGCCAATCTTATCATTTGTTGAGCCTGAAAATACCGTTTTCAAAAGCCATGTTGAAAAGGAAAACGTGAAATACGGCACTCCAAGATTCAGCGCTTTCTTCAGCACATTTTTGCCCCAATTGTGAGCATCTTCTACCCTGCTTAACTTTTGGTACAAATAGCCGGAGCAGATAAAGAACAACGGAACATGGAAATAGTAAATCGTCTGATTGAACCACTTATATAAATCGTTTGCTGGCAGAATACCAGCCTTTGTCATGCTCTGGAAAAAATGCCCCAACACAACAAGTATGCAAGCAATCACCTTCACGTTATCGATCCATATTTCTCTTTTTTTTAATTCTGTCATGACAGTCATCCTTAATCACTTCCAATGTTCTTAAACACCGCTATAATCGGCACACTTATCTTTTTAACAATCACTGCAAAAATTATTGTTATAATCACAGCACTCCAAACAAAAGCTCCAGAGTTATCTATTCTGACAACTCCCACACGGATTGTAAACACAATTCCATGCAACAGATATACATCATATAAAATGCTGCCAAGAAACGCCAGCACTTTATTTCCTATCTTTATTCTCCGAATCAATTGCAAGATCAGCATCAACAATACAAATCCCAGAAAAATCTTCAAACAATAATCTCCCATAAATTTCACCGGTTTATATTTAACATATGCAACTCCGGTAATCCCACCAAGCAAGAAAATCAAATTTGGTACAGAAATTTATTTATCATTAATATTTTCATTTATTTACCCTTTATACAATTCCAAAGTTCTGTCAACCACATCGTCCCAATTATATTTTCCAAAAATAAATCTTCCTGCTTCACTCTTATATTTTCGAACCAGCTTTTCATCATCAAAGAGCATCTGCAGTTTTTCTTTTAAATCGGCAACATTACTCTTCTTAAACACAACTGCTTTGTCCTCAACGACCTCTGTGCACTCAGCTATATCACTCACCAAACAGCAGTTTCCATAGCTCATTGCCTCTAAAAGACTAAGCGGCATCCCTTCCAGATCACTCGGCAGGACATACACATAAGCATTGCTGTAAAGTTCTTCAAGAATTCTGCCCTGCACAAACCCTGTAAAGATAATACGTTTATCTCCTGCAGCTAACTTCTTCAGCCTTTCCATATATTCATCCGTATCGGATGCACCACCGGCAATAACCAGCTTCTTATCAGTCTGGATGCTTTTGAATGCCTCAATCAAATAATGTACGCCCTTCTCGGGAACCAGACGACCAAGGTAAAGGATATAGTCTTCCTTCTCTAAACCATACTTCTCTTTTATTTGCTCTGGAGCATATACCTCTGGTCTGTTCACGCCATTCGGAATAAATACCGTTTTTCTTCCATATGTCTTTTGAAAATAATCCTGCACTCCTTTACTGAGAACAATGATCTCATCAGCATACTTGACTGCTACCTTTTCACCAAATTTTATATATTTTGATCCAAAGCCGTTTTTCCATTTTTCGCGTTGCCAGTCAATACCATGTATGGTTGCAATACACCGCTTTCCAAACAGCTTCGGGAGCCACAACATGGCACAGGGACCTTCTGCATGGAAATGTACAACATCATATTTTCCAAATGCAGAATGTAACGCAGCAAACACAGAAGATGTCATTGCTGCAAGACCTTTTTGATTTATAGTCAAAACAGATTTCAGTCGAACTCCCTTGTATTCTTTCAAGATTGTGCTGTCAAACTCTTTTCCACTAACATGATGACCTGAGCGGTTATAACAAATTACTGAATGTCCCTGCTTCACCATTCGTGTTGCAAGTTCTTCAACTACAATCTCAACACCGCCTTCACGTGATGGAATACGCTTATGGCCTAACATCGCAATTCGTAAATAATTCTTATCCTTCAACCTCTGCGTGCCCCTTCTTCTATCAGTCCTTTTGTTAAATACAAAAAAATCTGTGAATACCAGATGTCCATCTGCGATTTTCACAACAAACATCTTATAAATATTTCTAATCTTTTTTATCAATCATTCTTCATGATCACACCAGACTAATTAATCGAAACTTTCTCATAAATAACCAGTCTACTTACTTTATAACCCAAACATTTCAATTTCCTATTTATTTAAAGAAAAAGAGTTTGTTGAAAATCAAAAACCAATTCCAACAAACTCTTCACGGGTGAACTTCTTTAATATATTAATACACCTAAAACAACTTTTATCTTCTACACTTAAAAACACATTTCTAAAACTAGACATTAAAAAAAGAACCTTCAAGTTCCCAATTCAACACCCATATTTATGTATTTTGGCATAGCTTCGCCATATTTTGTATTACTAAAGATTTTTCCAAATACAAAACAACCAAAACACATGTATGTCCACTATCCTCTTACAACGAGACAAGGCTACGATTATAAGTCATAGTTTCATCTAAACTTACTCTGTACTTTTTTTAATTATCTCAAGACCGACTTTTGCTCTGGCGGCAACACCGTACATCATTACATCAATCTCAGCAATTCTTTTATGTCGGTCTATTTTACGGATTATTGCCGAAAATGGCTTTAGAGGTCCCGAAAGGATTTCAATAGTATCTCCAACAAGATACCCTGTAGATATCTGTATAATGTGATTCTCATCCATCATTTCAGAAAGATACTTCTGTTCTCTCATACTAACCGGAACCGGCGTTTCACCGTCACCAACAACCCGCGTCATACCTGATACATTAACAAGCTGCAAAACAAATGCATCTATATCATCTGTGTCAACAAACAAATATCCCGGAAACATAATAAGCGCATCATTATGCCAATCTCCCAAATATCTCCTGCTGCACACATACCTTGGTATAAACAAATCATTGTATGTCTCTTTGTTAACGCGACCCGGGTGCACATATTAAGAACATTCTCCTCATCACCCGTATTAACCTGAATAACATACCACATATACATTCACCCTAAAGCACATTATATACAAAAACCTAATCACATTATAACTATATATAGACATCATTACAAGTAAATTAATTATAAAGGCAATTAAAAATATAAATAAATCAAAAAATCATTTCGCATTATCCAAACCACTTTTGTCTTTATATAATAATTGTATTGTAATTATGTAATACCTATGTTAATATACTTTTCAAGACAACCGTGTTGCAGGGTGGGCTGACCTTCCATTTTTCACAGAATGGAGGTGATGCCTATGAAAAATCAATTTGATTTTAAGGATGTGTTTACATTTGGCATTACTTACATTCGTTTTTACGTTTTGTAAGTAACCATACATAGGAAAACTCACCCCAAAACTTTGACCGAGTTGATAAGGGTGAGTTTTTCTACTTTTCCATTTGGTCAACCCACCTTGTGGGCGGTTGTTTTTTTTATATCTTTAATATATCACATATTCTTAATATCTACAACAACATTTTTTATATTGACCCAAGTCTTCATTTTCCAAGACATAAACTATATTATCCAACTCACTTTCTATTAATGCCCGCAATCTTGAGTCTTCAGTCTCCAAGGCATAAAATATATTTCTCCGGACGACTTTTGCCTTTGGCAATGGAGCTTTGGAAAATATATTTTATGCCATCTATAGATTCGTCCTCACAACCTTAGGCCTATACCCTTCTTTTTCAAGCCTTTTAACAATCCTGTCCCTATGTTCTTCACCGAAAGTTTCAAGTGTTATTCTAAGCTCTACGGCGGCATTTCTGTTAATGCTGACAAACTGATTATGTTCAAGTTTTACAACATTCCCCTGCTCTTCTGCAATAATCTCGGATACCAGAGCAAGCTGTCCCGGTTTGTCAGGAAGCAGAACGGATATCGTACATATGCGTCCGCGCTGGATAAGTCCATGCTGGAGCATACTGGACATTGTTATTATGTCCATATTGCCTCCGCTTAATATTGATACAACTTTTTTGTCTTTAAAATCAAGATGTTTAAGCGCGGCTATCGTAAGCAGTCCTGAATTTTCGCAGACCATCTTGTGGTTTTCAACCATATCAAGGTATGCACCGATAAGCTCCTCATCATTAACGGTAATGATACTGTCTATATATTTACTTACCATGCTGAAAGTAAAATCTCCCGGTGTTTTAACTGCCGTACCGTCGGCGATAGTGTTGGCGCTGTTAAGAGTTACAACATGCCCCTGCTTTATGGATTCCTGCATACAATTGGCTTCATACGGTTCAACTCCGATTACTTTAATATTCGGATTAAGAAGATGTGCAAGCGTGCATACACCTGTAGCAAGTCCGCCGCCTCCTATCGGCACCAGTATATAATCAACCGTAGGGAGCTCCTTAATAATCTCCATTGCAATCGTACCCTGTCCTGCGCATACATACGGGTCGTCAAACGGATGAATAAATGTATAACCGTGTTCGGAAGAAAGCTCCATAGCCTTGGAATATGCATCATCGTATACGTCTCCGTAAAGAACCACTTCTGCACCATAGCTTTTAGTTCTGTTCACCTTCATAAGCGGCGTGGAAGTAGGCATTACTATAACTGCCTTAACGCCAAATTTCTGTGCGGCAAATGCAACTCCCTGAGCATGGTTTCCTGCCGATGCTGTTATAAGTCCGCGACTCCGTTCTTCATCTGTAAGCGTGCTTATTTTAAAATAAGCCCCGCGAATTTTATATGCCCCGGTATGCTGTATATTTTCAGGTTTGAGATATACTTTATTGCCGCTTTGCTTTGAAAAAAATTCACTATAAACAAGCGGGGTCGGAAGTACGACTTCCTGCACTTTTTCTGGCGCTTTTTCAAATATTGCTATATTAAGTTCATTATTTTCTGTCAATTTTCACACCTCTGCTATAACTTCAACTTCACATAATACATTTTTAGGAAGAGTCTTAACTGCAACGCAGCTTCTTGCAGGCTTTCCGGTAAAATATGAGCCATATATTTCATTAAATTCCGCAAAATCATTCATATCAGCAAGGAAACATACCGTCTTTATAGTCTTTTCATAACTGCTTCCTGCTGCCAAAAGAAGCTCTCCGAGATTCTTCATTACCTGCTCTGTCTGCTCCTTAATAGTCGTACCGCATATATCACCTGTTACAGGGTCAATCGCTATCTGCCCCGATGAAAAGAACAAGCCTCCTGATATTATTCCCTGCGAATAAGGTCCTATTGCCTGTGGCGCTTTGTCTGTTGATATTACTTTCATTAACTAACATCCCTTTCTGAATTATTATATGTTTTATCTATATCCTTTCGGATTTGCATATCATACAACACAGCATCTATAGCTGTTTTCTGTGCAAGCTCATTAAGTGAATGTTCAAGCCGCGATATTTTTATTGACATTGAAAATTCTTTTATAAGCAGCAGAAATATGAAAAACAAAAACAAAAAGTTTACCTGAGAATTAATACCTATTACTTTTGAAAAAAATCCTGCTATATTCGGGAATGCGGCAAATATTACGCATAAAAGTGAAAAAAATATCCAAAATAACGACGTCTCTATCTTCATCTTGGATTTTCTTATTCTGCTTATTATGTACACCATCGTAAGTATTGATACAATAAGAAGCACAATACGAAGCATTATCGACATATCATTTATCCTCCTGTTCCACATATTTTCTGTCACGTTTTCTTATAATCTGTATAAACAGTATGGAACAAAGCATATTAACCATATAATACACAGACCTGGTAATACTCAGGCAACTTCTTCCGGTAGTTCTCTCTTCCATATCAACCTGAACTTCAGAGATTCTGGCGCCGTTTTTTAACAGATAAGATAACGTATCAGGTTCAGGACGGTAATTAATATTTTTAACAAATTCGGATATTACACGTTCTCCATATATACGCATACCCGAAGTCGGGTCTTTTATATGACATCCTGTTGTAAGTCTTATAGCTAATGATATAAGCCGCGAACCTATCATTCTAAGGCTCATACCTTTCTTTTTATTAACAAACCTTGAACCTATAACTATATCGTAACCTTTCTTAACCTCGTTAAGCATACTTTCTATATATTCTGCTTTGTGCTGGCCGTCACCGTCATACTGCATAACATATTTGTAACCCTTACGATATGCATATTTAAGTCCCGTCTGAAAAGCGCCTTCAAGTCCGATATTAATAGGAAGGTCAACCATATTATAACCATGTTCCCGGCATATATCTGCAGTTGAATCTTTTGAACCGTCATTTACAATTATATAATCATACTGGCTGAAATTCTTTATAAGGTCTTCTACTACTCTTTGTATATTATCCTCTTCATTATATGCCGGTATAATTAATAACAAATCTTTCAATATACACACCTTCATTTACAACATTTGCATAATAATAGCATATTTATTAGTTTTATACAAACAGCATCATATATGATTAGTGAAAAACAACATTTTAAATATTATATTATCAAGCATGCGCTGCCTGTATATTTTATTACTAAAAATGCATTTCAGACGCATTGCAAAACTTTTTTTATACGAAAGAACCATATCGGCTATATATCTGTTTTCATTACTGATTTTATATCCTGCTTTATCAAAGCATTCAAGCTGTCGGTACAACTTTCCGTAATTTGCTGAATATCTTTTAACTCTTTCTTTAAATTCTTCTATATAGTTAGTTCTTGAACCCATAGTGTTATTACCATGCTGTCTGTAGTACATACATGGTTTTTCATCATAAATCACTTTACCCATAGATGTGGCAAGCATATAAATCCACCAGTCATGCATTATTGTATATTCAGGCTGATAAGCTTTCAAAAGCTTAAGCATACTCCTGTTAAATACACATGTACAGCCCGTAGCAATATTTTCAACTACCGCATTGCCAAAGCCCGGTTTTTTATGGACTGTCATCATATTTACCGTAAGCTCTTTATCATCTGCGTCTATAAGCGTCTGTTCAGCGCAATATAAAAGGGGCTTATCATGCTTATTTTTTAAAATCGCCTTTACTGCGCGCCGTACTTTATCTGTAAACCATATGTCATCCTGGTCGGCAAGTGCAATATAATCCGCATCATCTGACGCTTCCTTAAAAAGTTCAAAGAAGCTTTTAACTACTCCGATATTTTTTCCTTCTGTATGGCTTATATTATCATAACGTGATTCATATTCCTTTATTATGTCCACAGTTTTGTCGGATGAGCCGTCGTCTCTTATATAAAGGCTGACCGGTATGTCCTGATTCATTATACTGTCAAGCTGTTTTCTTATATACTTTTCTCCGTTATACGTAGACATTAATATCTGGACCTTTATTTTACTCATTGCCTTCTCCCATAGAAACATATATTTTTTTCATTATTTTGTTGACCACATTTCTGTCATAGCCGGATATTTTTGAAAAATTACACTCTCCCATACGGGCTGCCGTCTCTTTATCGTCAAGTATTCGTGATATACCTTCAGCAAATCCGTCCACATCTTCACAATTATACATATAGCCGCCTTCAGAATCTTTTATAAGGTCAACATTACCTCTTATCTTCGAGCAGAGTACCGGAAGCTTGCACGCCATAGCCTGCATAAGCGCTACGGGAAGTCCTTCCTGTCTTGAAGTGAACATAAACATGTCCGCAATTTTAAATAGTTCTATAATATCTTCTCTGAATCCGGCAAATATAACTTTATCTGCCACTCCCTCTCTGTCCACAAGCTCCTTAAGCATATCCATCTGTGCGCCGATTCCGCACATAAGAAGCACTGTATCATCACGGTCTGCCTTAATAAATGCTCTTATCATTGTTTCGCAGTTCTTTCTGTAACTAAGCTCGCATACTGATATAATGATTCTTTTATTGGCAGGTATATTAAACTCTTCTCGCTTCTTCTTAATATCGGGTACACAATCTATAATACCCCACATGTCAATCCCTGCTCCCGGTATATATCTTACGTCCGTATCAAAATGCTTTTTTGCACGCACATAATCTTCCCTGTTAAGCGTAAGAAGCACATCCGTAAAATGAGCGCACAGCTTTTCAATGTTATAATAAACAAGCCAGTTAATCTCAGGCGCACCGGTATAAAAATGAAATCCATGCGCAAAATAAATAACCTTTGTGCCTTCCTTTCTAAATGGATACGCTGCAATTCTTGCAAGTACGCCTCCGATAGGCGACTGGCAGTGTACTATATCATAATGCTTCTTTTTCATATCCTTTCTCAATATATCTATAGTGTGTACCATTCCGTATATATCAGACGCATGTCTTGGAACAGGCACATTTACCGTGTCGCACCCCATTATGCGCAGTTCCTTTTCAAACTGCTTTGCCGTCTCTTTTGAATATACGCTTCCTTCTTTAAAATTACATGCTACAGTAACCTCATAACCAAGGTCCATAAGTATATCTATATTATCTCTGTTAAAAAGATCTACCATAGATGCAACTGATGCAAATATCATAGCTTTCATGCAATCGCTCCTTACGTACGTCATGTAGTAATTATTATTATTTATGAACTATAGTATATCATCACAGCAAAATCATGTAAAGTTATGCTTGATAATTCATCCGATTGTTGTTATTATATATTAGTGTTTAGCTGGGCAGGTGATATATATGCAGACGCTTAATAATCATATTAAGTCTGGTGCTTATTCTGATTTTTATCTGTTATATGGTGAGGAGGATTATCTCATCAGATATTACAGAGACCGTCTGTCAGAAGGTATTCTTAACGATTCACCTTCCGGCAATATGAATTATCGTTATTATAATTCAGACACAGCTGACGATAATGATATTGCAGAGCAAGCAAAGCTTGTACCATTCTTTGCTGACAATTTCCTTATCGTAGTTGAAGACAGCGGTTTCATGAAGAAAGCCAATTCCCTTAGCGAAAAGCTTACGGACAAGGCAGAATCTACTAAGATTATTTTTGTAGAACATGACGTTGACAAACGTAATTCTCTTTACAAGTTTGTCAAAGCACATGGAACCATATGTGAATTTAAGCATTACAGGGATGACGAGCTTATATCATGGATTGCCGCTTACCTTGGCAAGTCCGGATGCAGAATCACATCCCGTGCCGCGAAACATCTTATAGAGAAATCAGGCACCAAGATGCAGCAGCTTATTAATGAGATGGATAAGCTTATCTCCTATGTGGGCGATAAAGCTCAGATAGATACAGATGATGTAGATGCGATTTGTACTACTCTTCTTTCAAGCAGGATATTTAATATGATGGATTTTATTGTATCCGGCAAAAGAAATGATGCACTAAAGCTTTATGCTGACCTTCTTGCAATGAAAGAAAGCCCGTTATCTATATTATTTCTTCTTACAAGGCATTATAATATACTTGCCATGATAAAGGAGCTGTATAACCAGTCTGACGCCGCAATTGCAAAGATTATATCTGTTCCTTCATTTTCGGTAAGAAAATATAAGGCTCAGGCAAATGCTTATAAAAAAGAGGAGCTTATTAATATAATAACAGAATGTGTAGATGTCGAAGAAAATATTAAGACAGGCAAATTAGTTCCTCAAGTCGGTGTAGAATTGCTTATAATAAGACTTAGCAGTCTTTTATAAATAGAATGTGCCTTAGCACATTTTCGCGCCGAGCGAGGTCGCATCTGCGACATTTTCTCATCGCGCGAGTGCGCATCC
>ERZ824480.2444-NODE-2444-length-14018-cov-4.125689_pt1 | contig 14018 bp, 15 predicted proteins | sample MGYA00519861_ERZ824480 | MGnify/ENA primary metagenome ERZ824480 (study PRJEB31778, sample SAMEA3449152) | human gut metagenome | biome: human gut; feature: human-associated habitat; material: faeces | place: United Kingdom | collected 2010/2012 ... | reverse complement strand
GTAAGACCCCTTGAAGACGACGAGGTAGATAGGGCAGAGGTGGAAGTGTGGTAACGCATGGAGCTGACTGTTACTAATCGGTCGAGGCTTTAACCAAAGAAGGCTGAGTGTAAAAGATGTAGATAGTTCTTGTATGTTGTTTTGAAGGTATATGATATAATAATGATAGACCTTATAATAATCCTCGATAGCTCAGTTGGTAGAGCACACGGCTGTTAACCGTGCTGTCGCTGGTTCGAGCCCGGCTCGGGGAGTTTCGTAGTATTTAAAATACTGCATGGACCGTGAAGCGGTCAAAGAATAAGGCTCCATGGTCAAGTGGTTAAGACACCGCCCTTTCACGGCGGTAACACGGGTTCAAATCCCGTTGGAGTCATCTTTTTACGGAAAGAGCATATAATTTGATATGGCGTCGTAGCCAAGTGGTAAGGCATGGGACTGCAACTCCCTGATCACCAGTTCAAATCTGGTCGACGCCTTTTAGAAGCACTAATTTTAGTGTTTCTTTTGTAATTTAATATCGCGGGATGGAGCAGTCTGGTAGCTCGTCGGGCTCATAACCCGAAGGTCGTTGGTTCAAATCCGGCTCCCGCAACTAAGAAAGACTTTAGAGAATATCTAAGGTCTTTTTCTTTTTGTAAAAATCTTAGGTATAAAAAAGAAATAGTACACCAGATTTCTGTTTAATAGAAATTTAGTGTACTATTTCTTTATCTTTTATTTAAGATATCAATTTGTTTTCGTACTTTTTCTTTTTCTCCATCATTTAAAAGAGGAGAAACGCACAAATATTTACTTTCATCCAGATCCAAAGGGACGGTAGAGATAATAAAATCATATTGTTTTAAATCTTCATCATGCAATTTATGTAAAGAAATGATCTTTTTAACATCAATTTCAGAAAATTCTCGTTCCAGACGGCTTCGCAGCATCTTGGAAGAACCGATTCCGGTAGAACATACGACCAAAACGGAAATCGAATTCTTGCTTAGATAATCCATAGATGCAATAAAATAAATAACAATATAACCTATTTCATCTTCAGGGATTTTTATAGGCTGGAAGATATTACGAAAGCTTTCTTTCACGATTTCATAAAGTTTTGGATCAGACTGATAAATATCTTCTAACATTGGATTTGTTACGGTAATACCACTTTGAATCCGTTCCATTGCCATATTAATATGTAATAGAAGATTTTCCGCAAGATTCTTGTCTTCGCTAAATGGAAAATGAAATTTCTTTTCAATTTCATTGATCAGGCTGCTGATATGATCAAGATTCTGAAAAGCAGAAATCTGTTGATTCAATTCATAGTGTGAACGTCCAACGTATAGATGGATCATCCAATGAAAATAATCCCGTTCATTATCGTAAAGCTGAATTTTAAAATCAACTTCAAGAATTTTGAGGATATCTTGACGAAAATGATCTTCATAATCTGTATTTGAGTCTTGGATCGTTAGTTTTAAGATATCCTCTTGATCATTTATATAGGAATGTCGTTTAATAAAAATAGCGATCAAGACAAGAAATTCCTGAAGTTCTTTATCTGAAATATTTAGATGCCTTTTACGAATAACGTTTTGCATTTTCTGATAAAGAACTTTTAAAGGTTCTTCGTAGTCAAAATTCTTTAAAAGATCAATAAAATGGTTTGGCCGATAATTGTTGTCTTTCAGCCAGTCAAAAAAGTTATCAGGAGCAATATTTTGAAGTAAGACATTTACAAATAAATGCCTTTTTGGAATTTCATGGCCAGTTAATCGGACTCCTTCACTTTTCTTGGTTTCAAATTGAACATTATGTCCCTGAAGTTTTTCTTTCATAGACTGATAATCATTTCGAATTGTCTGAGAAGAAGTATTTAGATCAATTGCAAGAGCTTGAGTTTTGATATAATCATCTTCGTTTAATAAAGTCAAAAGAATGATATCAACACGCTCTTTGTTGGAATAATTTTGTTCTGTTTTGACTTCTTCAAAAGCACTGTTTAATCGTTTAAGATTATAGAGCGATCCAAAGATCATAAAACCGTTTCCAGAAGAATTATCTAAAGTAAGATCATATGATTCTATGATCTCGGTAACTTCAGGAATCTGTCGATAAATGGTGCGTTCAGTAACACCAAGCTTCTTAGAGAGAGCCGATACGGTTAACGGACCATTTGCATTCATTAAATTTTCAATGATTTCTTTTGAACGATCTGAGATCAGCATAACTCACCTTTTCTTTCTAAATAGTTTCACCCTGGATATCAGATTGAAGATTATCAATTATTGTATATAATTGATCCAGAGAAATATTTTTATTTTTAATCTTATTATAAAAATAAATAATGCGTTCGGCAATAGGTTCTTCTTTCTTAATCTTACAGACAGTTTCCATAAGATTTAAAGCATCTTCTCCTTCCATAAATGAAAGTGCGAGTGCGATTGCAAATGAAAGATATACTGGGGTAATATGCAGTGATTCACAGCTTCTTGCAGCACCGATCAGACGATCTGAAGGCTGAAGCTTTCTCATAGGATCACGGGCAACACGGGTAACGGTGTCTTTTAAATAAGAATTTTTAAAACGATGCAGTAAATCATTCATATGCGCATTTAACTTTGAGAAAGGTACCTGATATTTCTCTGAAAGCATCATACAGCTTTCTGTCATACAGCCACGTACGATAGACTGAATATAAATATCATGGGCAGCCTCATGAATATAGGTTTTATTTAAATATTGTCCTAAAAAGGCCGTTGTAACATGGGCCATGTTGTGAACATATAATTTACGTTCCAGATAGTAATGGAAAGGTTCATAAGGAATGATCTTCTTATATTCAGGAATCATCCCTTTGAAAGCAGCTTTATCAACTGGAAGGAAATCATAAGGTTCTACACGAACAGCCAATGGATGTTCATCTTCTGGAATCAGATCAGGATCTGCAGGTGGAACCATCCTTCCGATGGAAGTTTCTACAAGACCAACATTTTTCTCAAACAGAGCATGTTTATCTTCTGGAAGAGCTTTTAATAAATAGTCTCGTAACAGTATATCAGCATCCATCAAATTCTCACAGATTAAGATGTCCAGAGTATTCGAAGATTCTTTCTCCCAACGCTTTAAAAGTCCTTGGGCAATGACAGGAGCCACTTTCTCAAGGACTGCAGCACCTAAAGCAGTTGCCATAATATCAGCGTCAGCGATTTCATTGCTGACAGCTTCAGGGTCTTTTCCATCCACAGCACGGATATTTTTGATCCAGTGAACAGGTTGTTCCTCGTTCATAATAATCTGAGGATAAGTTTTCTCTTTGTTGATCAGATGGATCACGTCATCGTTTACATCGATAAAAACGACTTCATAGCCGATTTCAGAGAATAATGCGCCAATAAAGCCACGGCCAATGCTTCCAGCACCATACATAACAGCTTTCATAAAAATTCCTTTCTATAGTCATATCTTTGTATTGTGATAGCATCAAAGACTAAGGAGATAAGTCCTTAGCCTTTGATAATGTGTTTATTGATTATTTAATTATAATTCATTTTTAAATCTTTCAACTAACTGATCATACTCAGGAGCTGCAGAACTAGCAAATATCATCTCACAAGAAATGAAATACCTTTTATACAAGAGTGGTTGTTCGTCCAGATACTTGGGATCTGGAATGAATTTCGGGAATGAATGACCACCAATTGTGATTGAGTCTACAGATAACAGTATTTCATAATTCCATACCAGAATCACTCAGTTTCTCATTATTTTGGATAAATCCAACTGTAGAAGCATCTGGAAGGAATTCCATAGAGAGTTTGGAAAAGCTTTCTGTATCAATTACTAATAATGACTGGTTTGTTGCAAGAACAGTTTGCTCCTCGCATCGTTATGTGATACTCTGTAACTTTTAACAAACAATCCACTCATGACGACAGAACCCAGAATTCGTTCACATCTAATTCTTCTTGGCCTTCTCAGCAGCAATAGCAGCAGCACGGATGCTGAGCTTACGCTGAGTCTTGAGTCCCATAATACCACCACCCCACTTCTTGGTCTCAGCATACTTGGTAGTGAATGACTCCTGAAGAGAATTGAGAGCAGCCTCATCCTCAGGATTCACTCCAGTCAAGCACACACAAGTAGCGGTCTTCTGATGGACCAGAGCTCCCAGTCTCGCCTTACCCTTCACAATTGCATATGATACGCCCATCTTGTGGCACAGAGCAGGCAACCACATCACCAACTCCAGAGGATCAACATCGTCAGCAATCAGAACCAACTTAGCCTTCTTCTTCTCAACCAGCTTTGTCACGTTGTTCAGACCATACTTCACAACAAAAGGAGCACGCTTCTCCTCCACAGGCTTTCCCTCACTCTCAGCCTTAGCCTTTGCCATCAGACGGGCCTTCTTCTCAGCAGCAGTCTCAGGAGAATACTTGGACAGGAGACGGAACACTTCAGCAGCTTGGTTCTTGTCCAAGGTGTTCTTGAACTGATTCACAGTGGGAGGAACCTTCAGACGCTCGCTCAGCACCTTACGTTGTCTCTGGAGAACAATGTAACGAGGCCACTTGAGGAAGCGGGACAGATCGGACTTGTGCTACCAATTACTTTCTGTTAACAAACTATCCTACCATAATATCACCACCAATCTTGAAGGACTTGGGAGTGGGAGCAAAGATGGGATTCGCAACAGGAGCAGCTTTCTTAGCAGGAGCCTACGCCAATTAGCATTTCCTATCCAATTTCATCATACCATTGTTTTCGACTCGATCGTCAATGAATTCTGAATTGAGAAAATGGATGGTGTGAAGATGGGGTAAGAAGTGAAGAATCGATGTAATTCAAGGATGCTTTTTGGATTTGAATCGTTTCAATCCCCCTAGATGAAATATTAATACCATTCTGCAAAAGAGGGGAGCTCGTTAATAAGAATGAAGCCACTTGAATGCATAGCGAATTCTATTCACACTTTGATGTACCAAAGGACGATTCTAAATATTCTCATTCCTGAAGTGTTATGTTCACGACTTAGCGTACTTTGATATGGGTGTTGATAATTGATATAGACAGAAGAGTGCAATTCGGATCGTTTTTGTCTTGCTCTCACCAAATGTTGTTTAAATCCATATATTCTAAGTGACTCCAGTTCCGTCGACTCTTTTTTGTTTGTGTGATGTATAGATATCGTTATCAAAGACAACGTAGTATTTGAACACGATTTTGATAATAGGCTATGCTGGGATAAGGTTCATGTTCCAGAACTGAAAAATGCACTGCTGGTATGAATAGTGTCTTCATTTTATTCTAGGTTTCCGAGGATGAATCGTTAAAATACCCAAACCATGTTGTTATTAAAGAGGATAGAGTCATTTTGAATCAGAGCGTTATTCAGGATGCCTCTACTTCAGATCGTATCACTAGTCTCAAAGACTTATTGTATTGTTTGACAGGATGTCCAAATTTGGAAAACCCTCAAGTTGTTCCCTTTGGTTTTATCCCCCTTCCATTACGACAAGTGTTCTATGTGAGTTCATTCTCCTTCTGTACTGTCAATCTGAAACCCTTTGTTCCCGGACACGTTCTTGTGATGTCTCGTCGACCTGTTATTTCGGTTGACCAATTGACGGATGAGGAAGCAACGGATCTGATGAAAACAATTCGACGTACTGTTCATCTAATCAAAGATACCTACAAAACTGATTCTATTACAATTGCTATTCAAGATGGCCGTCCTGCAGGAATGACGGTCCCTCACCTTCATGTTCACATTATGCCTCGGAAATCCCACGATGCTGTAAGTGGCGATGTTGTCTATACGGAATTGGAAAAGGCAGAATTCTTCAAAGCGTATCAGAATCCGATGATAACAGGTTTGTATCCGTTAACAGAATAATTGATAGTCCCTGATGCCGATCGTCATCCCCGAACCATTGAGGAGATGGAAAAGGAAGCGAGAGAGTACATGAGTAAAATCAAGAACTATTGACTTGTTTGTAACAAACAGAAGAGTATGACAAATGAGAAGGAACGCGATAAGCCCATCTTAAGTGAAGTGGGAATGGAGGAACAGGCTGTCCCAAATCCAAAGCTACACAATGAGGATTGAAGGCATAACGAAGGGCAGCCTTGCCAATATCGATGGCATCTGCACCAAGTTCATCAGCAGCATACGTGGCCGATTTGGTGTCTCCGATACCTCCAACAAGGATCACCAGAGCTCCAGTGCGTTTCTTCAACTCTGCACCCATCTTCAGCTGGAAATCCCATTCCTTAGGAATTTGCTGAGCAGGCGACAACGATCCACTGGAACAATCCACTCCATCAATGCCATCATTCTTAAGATCCAAGATGAGTTGACAAGATTGATCCAGATCCCAACCACCTTCAATAAAGTCACTCATCGAGATACGAATAAACAGAGGCATTCCATCGGGAATCACAGTACGAATGGCTCGAACTACTTCATGCACAATACGAGTACGATTTTCAAACGATCCACCATACTCATCCGTTCGATGGTTACTTAGAGGGGACAGGAACTCGTGAAGAAGAAATCCATGAGCGGCATGAATCTGAATGAAGTCATATCCGGCTACTACAGCTCGCTTCGCAGCAGCAGCAAAAGCGTCAACGACTCCATGGATTTCGTCAATAGATAGCGCTTTGGGAGTATCCATTTTCGGACCGAAAGCAATGGCTGAAGGAGCCACCGTCTGCCATCCACCCTCCTCTTTAGGTATCGTATCATGACCTTTTGAGGTACTAGGGGCATAGGTTGAGGCCTTTCGGCCAGCATGAGCAAGTTGAATTCCCATTTTGGCATCATGCAAATGAACTACATCTACAATGCGTTTCAAATCAGGAATTTGTTCATCCTTCCAGATTCCAAGATCCCTAGACTTCACCGTACCGATCCATCTCATACCTAGGAGAAATACGTCCCTCGGGCAAAACAGCGGTTGCCTCCTGAACAATACCTCCAAAACCACGGTGAGCATAGTCAGCATAATATCCAAGGTTATCATCGGTTGCAAATCCATCCGATTCCACACAGTACTAGGAGTAAGGGGAAGAAACCAAAGATACCAAGCACATCGGAGGAACAAACAATCGGTTCTTAAACTCGCAGCTACGGACGCGAAGAGACGTAAAGAGTTTCGTAGTAGACATTAATATGAAATATAATAAGAATAATATTTGCTGTCACAAGATGAAGTGCTCAAACCCCGAGCAACTGACATTCTAGAAATCGTTGATTCCATTTTAAATAATCCTGATTACACAAAATGACGGAACTGAAAACAAGGTGAACGATTCTAAAGCGTCAATAATTAAGAATGGGCTTTAAAATAGATAACAAACAATATTGATAATTTGTTTACACGTAATGGACCTCAGTGAAGAGTTCAATTCAAAACTCTAATAAAGGCGTAATCGCGGGAATTAGATGATTCAAACGACATATAATTGAGTTAATCAATTACTTTTCTCAGCTGGTTTTGCCATCATTTTGAGTTTTCCTAAAAGGGTACTACCTTTCTGTAAGTAGTATGTCCTCATTTTGCGATTCATCAAGTCAAAGTGGTTTGTTTCTCATTGTTAGATAATATTGTAGATCGTGATTATTCATCCGATGTTCCAGTAAGCGGTAGATGGACAAGAGAGGAACATACTCGTTTCCTCGAAGCTTGTTCGCTTTATGGAAAAGACTGGAAGAGTGTGGCTGAACATGTGAGATCTAGAACAATGATTCAAGTAAGCAAGTTAACAAATCTTGATGTGCCAGGTCCGAAGCCACGCTCAGAAATTTTTTGCAAAATTAAAGAAGAGGAAGAACGACCCTTACTCTTCTTTATCTCATATGAGTGATAGGCAGGATGAAAAGGGTGAGATGAAAATATCTCATTTTGAATCCAACGGGTTAATTCATGTAGTAAAAGTGATTCATAGGAGATTACAAGTGTATACCAAAGCGATATTGAAGTTGCTAAGTCAGCGTGAAAGTCTTTTCCAGAGAGTTACAAATTCAGGATGTTCTGTGTCCACTGATGTTCGATGTTCGAATCATGATCAGAACATTGCTGCTACTTTGCAGTACATGATCCAAGACACATCAGTTCAACAATCAAGTAAAAGAGAGATTGCTTCTTGGGTTCAGAAAGCTGTGAAGGATTCTCCTTCATCTTATTCATTGGACCCACTATTTCAATCATTATTCTCTGAACCTGTATCGAATCGACCCAATTCCAAAGTAGAGGAAATGGAGAGTACAGTAGTGACTGTGAGAATGAACTGAGCAGATGATTGATAGTTTATGCAACAAATGCAGAGTTCAAAGACTCAGTCAACTGGAGGAAATGATCCTTCAGACCGAAGTTCGATTCCTTCGAATCAGGATGTGGGGACTTCAGGGATATCTCATACAATAAATCTGGTACTCCAACAAATTGCAAATGTGACACCTCAACCTATGAATCTTTCACCAACTTCTGAGAATTCCGAAAGTGACTCAAACCCATCTTCAGTCCCACTGGTATCACCCTCAGGAGTACAATTACAGGCACTACCAAGATCGGAGAGTGATGGTAATTCGGTACCGAATTCCAGTATACCTGTCTCTACTACACAATCCCTTGCTAATCCTGTTGCTGATTCGAACAGCGGATCCATGTCAAATGCTCCCACAAATACAGTGCACACCTCTTCCAACCTATCTACAACGGAAGTTTCTGCTACTACGGGGACAGTCACACAATCGGATCCAGAATCAACTTCACGACCAGGTGAGAATTCGGCATCCACTGTCTTACAACCGCACTTGCCTCTCTGTCTGGTGACGATGAGCAAATTGGATCTAATGACTTATATCGGGCAGTATGGACTCAGACCACATTCAATCAACGAGGTACTTGGCATTTCCACAGTAGTTCCTCTACCAAGTAATGTGTTATCATCTGTTTTTCAAGTACAAAAGAAGATTGTAGATATGAAACATCTTCCTGTGGGAGAATTAGTATCAACAACAAAACAGTGTGTTGAAGGATATTTGATTCCAACTCAGACAAATGATTTGCGAGTTCCTCATGCCATTATGATTCCACTTCCCAACTCAAATCAAAAGGGATCTTATTCCTATTCCATGTTTATTCCTCTAGCTGACAATTCTGAGTAATCAACTGTTTGTTTCTATCAACCATATTAGATATCTGTGGGAGACATGGAATCGAATTAGCAGGTCCTCTCACTTACAGCTTAGGGAAAGCCTTCTCGTTCTTGAGATCCACCTTAGGAGCTCTTTCATTGCGACGAGGTCCACGAGGTCCACGATGTTCATCATGAGGTCCACGATGTTCACGAGGTCCATGATGATGTTCACGATGTTCACGAGGTCCATGATGATGCTCACGAGGTCCACGACGATCCTCAAACTGTCTACGAGGTCTCTCAGTTCTCTCAGCAAGTCCATCAACAGCCTGGAAGCTCAGAATAGTTTCATCCTCTTCTTCTTCTTCCTCTTCAGCTGCAGCAGCCAATCTCTTCTCCTTCTTCTCTCTTCCCTTGTAGCCCTCAGCCTATCATTCATTCATTCTCTCCATTCTTACCACAAAGTAATCCTCTTCCACTCTCTTCACTTTCTCTCCCTCAATAGGCTCCACTGTACGAGGTTGCTTCTTTCCCAACAGACTGCTCATCTTCGCCTTGCGTTGCTCCTCATACTCCTTCAGAGTCAGACCCACAGGCTCAGCTTCAACAACCTCTTCTTCCTCTACAGGAGACTTCTCAATCTCCTCAGTCTCATCTCTCCTACACATCACTCAACTCCACTTCACAAACAGAGCTTCCTTAGCATCCTTAGGATTACCCCAGTTACGAGAACCAGAACCGTTCTTAGGAATCTCACGACTAATGAATCACTATCATCCACTTTCAACCTACCCACGGCCAGTTCCACTGTGACGGTCAAATTCACGCTTAGGAGGGCGATTTCCGGTCGTACTATGAATTACATGCTTTTTCAATAATCAACTACCGCTTCTCATGACCATGACCTCCCTTTCCACCCTTTACCACTTCCTTCTTGCTTGTAGTGACTTCCTCCTCCTCGTCATCAAAGAGCATAGCAAAACGATTCTCAGTGGACTACACAAACGTTATAACACACTCACAACTCAATTTCCATAGTTTCATTCACTTATATTCATCTACATACCATCCTCTAACTCTCCCAAACAACCAAACCGCTTTCTGTCCAAAAAGCACTTCACGGTCGATTCAGTCACTGTAAATTCAACTGCATGATTCGCCACTGCCTATTCCGAAGTGTTCTATCCATTCTCATTTGTTTTGACTTTAATAAACAAATATCCATTCAAAAACAGATATATAGGACAATTTACACAGCATAGTACTATTATCACAGATTCTGCAAAGACTACTCCAACTCTCATCGAAGCAAAGGCCTAGGACGAGCACTGAACAGATACTTCTCCTTTATCATTGCCTCAACTACATATTCCACACCTAGTCATTAGTCTCCTTTCTACTATTAGACCTGCTTCTGAAGACTCTGTTTTCTTGATTCGTCGCATAACTACATTCAACAAATCCTTCAAGACTCACTTGCAAGTGGTTTTCGCAATTTGATCACTTTACCCTCGCATAAATGATTTCCAATTGTCAGTACTGGATTTCCCTTCACTTCATTCTGAGTCAACAAATACTCACATCCACCCATCCTAATGTTCCCAAATCAATTCCACAAAATCCATCTCCATCAATGTTATGTAGTTTGCCTTGCAACTCAATAAGTACCCACTAGTCATCATTTCCTTCCTTTGAATCAACAGTTTCTTGTCCTGATTCATTTAAAACCAATGGAATACAGATCATGAGCAACAAGAGTCAATTCTGACAATCACTTTGTCCTCTTCTACTTGATTTCAATGACTTCACTTCAATCAATTCCATATTCAAATCAACAAAATCATCTGTAGTTATTGATCTTCATCTCTATCTGTTTAGTGATTGATTGGATATGATTATAATAGAAATCGATCATTGTTGATTATTGGAAGGAGTTTTCTCTTCAGATCGAGGTTATTCAAATGAAAGAATTTCTTCAACATGCTCTTGATGTGTACCGCGTATGAATGAGGATTTGTTTGAATGAAACAGAAAGAACGCAATTTCAATGCAGCAAAATGGATTAATGATAAGTGTACACTGTTTAATGACTATATGAAACGGTGTGGACTAAAAGCAGCTGTGTTTGTGATATCGAGTGATTTTGAGCCCTAGAGTATCTGTATCGGGAGGGATTGATTCAGCAGTGACATTAGGATTAATGAAACGTTCGATGGATCTTCCTTCTTCGCCACTAAAGCGCATTCTTGGGATATCTCAACCAATTCATAGTTCCCAATGGGCATATGATCGTGCTGCAGAGTGTGCAAAGGCATTTGGAGTTGAATTGGTTGTGATCGATCAGACAAGTGTGTTTGATAGTCTTGTATTATTCTTTAATGTCTTATAAGAGCTAGAAGAAGATAGTTGATGATAGTGTTGGAGTTGAAGGTCAGGCCTTTGCTAGTGGTCAACTCCGTTCGTATATGGTAAGTTTGTGTTGATAGAGTGATAGTCAGCGAACTCCAGTTGGTTATTATGTTGCTCAGTTGTTGAGCCAAGGTGGAACTCCGTGCATTGTGCTGGGAACAGGGAATCATGATGAAGATGGTTATTTGGGATATTTCTGTAAAGCAGGAGATGGTGTTGTGGATGTACAGTTGATCAGTGACCTCCACAAGAGTGAAGTGTTCAAAGTTGGAGCTGAGTTAGGTGTTCCTGAGAGTATTCTGCGTTCTCCTCCTTCTGCTGATCTATGGGATGGTCAGACAGATGAAGAAGAATTGGGAGTGAGTTATGACTTTGTGGAATTGTATACAGGATGGTATCTGAAACAGAGTGAGGAAGATCAGAAGGGTTTTGTGGAATCAATGGATGAAGAGACATTGAAAGAATGGAACCATTACAAGGACATTTGTGAGACTGTACATCGTCGCAATGCTCACAAACTCAATGGACCTATGAATCTGAATGTACTATGGATTGTTTGGAACCAAACAGAATACACAATTACTTTCCCGAATTCATAATTACAATGAGAAGGATAATAACGATAATGATTCCAGCAATCACTCCATACAGTCTCAGCTTCTTCTTCAATTCCTCACACTTCAATTTCTTGGCATCCGAACGGAACAACTACAGTTAATCCAATCTCTCTCACTCTTACATCAGCAGTATCTGCTAAAGCATCTGTTTTATCTACGATAATATCCAATTTTTCACCTCGATCAATAATCTTATCTACGTCTCATACCAACAATCCAGTTCAACCAATATTGTCAATCATAACGCCCTTCACAGCATCCAACTTCTGCTGTACACGAGTAGCAGCATCAGCATTCGGATCGTTCCACTTGGACATCAATTGACTAATCGTAGAAGAGAAGTCGGACATTGCAAATGCTTGAGCAGTCTTGGCACGATCTCTACAAGTCACCACAACACATCAACCTCATACCCATATGTCGCTACAAAGTTGTCACACATATCAGTGAGGAAATTCTATTATTCACTTCCATTCATCCAATTCAAACGAAAACAATTCTCAGAGGCATATCTCTGTCAGTCATAGCAACATACGTGATTCCTTTGTTGTTCAACACGGAAAAATCGTACTTCCTGAACATGAAAACAAATCAACAATTCTCACTCATCGTAGTGGAAGTTGTGCTTGGCCTGAGGAGGAAACTTGGAAAGAAGGCTCTGTGTGATTTGGGCAAAGTTTCCTGTCGACTTCTTATCGGAGGTTCCAAGAGTCTCTTCACAAAGAACAACATCCCTAGTCTCTCACTAATCCATGCATTAACCAACTTCCGACTAATTGTAGCGTAGATGATACACTTCTGTGTTGACATTATAGCTAAAGCACGATAGATTGAGAAGAAATGAATTGTTCAATGATTCCGCAAGATTCAGAAAAGAACCGTGATTCTTATTCTTTGTGATTTTCTTGCTAGCTTTCACTCTTTGACACTCTTGTTTATTATGTCTGAGAAGGAATTGAGTTTATAAAGGTGATTGTGGAAGATTGCCAATAGTGACTCTCTTGGAAGTAATGATGGATTCTGATCCTTTCCAACTTGATATATATGAATCCAGTCTTTGATTGGATGAATACTAGATGTGAAGTCATTTTATGTCGATGACCATATTTCCTTCTGTAAATGGTAATAGACCAATTATTGATAGTTTTTATCCACCTCAAAGGGGACATTGAAGAATACTCATTATAACCGCGATTCTTTCAAGACGATATTCACGGTTTTTCATCCCCGGTGGCAGAAGAAAACTGTGATGATTGTAACTAACGAACATGATGACACATTCTTTTTGGTCCTAAGATCAGAGATGTTGGATTTCTGTACGAATACTATCTATGAGAGCGAAAACGACCTGTTTGGCGAATTGAGTTCGACGGGTGTTTTTGACCGAACCTTACGAGAACGAGTACCGTAGTCTAGTTGAGTCTCCCTTGTGTAATGTTTACCAGACTATTGATTCTACTCGTGATTGTTCATTCTCTGATCCAATTATTGATATAAGTGATTATCCAGACCCAGTTTCTGATATGAGTGATGATGTTCTGAAAGTTCCTTCTTTGGAATTACCAGACTCACCTCAATATTCATCAGATATTACGGATCTTGAGACTATTGAAACAAGTAATGAACTTACAGTACCGAATATTTCCATTCCATCAACCAATCCGGTTGCTGTAGTTACTCCACTTGTTTCTTCAGAGACAACTGACTCGTTAGACGTCAGTATATCTTCTGAACCTGTGAATCTGAACAGAGTGTTATCCTGGACAATGGATTTCAGTCTGTTATCAAACCTATGCAACGTTTCATCAATGACATGTAAGCAGAGGTGAGTGTTGTTGGTTTGTGTTTATC
>ERZ824480.2443-NODE-2443-length-14023-cov-4.363044_pt1 | contig 14023 bp, 14 predicted proteins | sample MGYA00519861_ERZ824480 | MGnify/ENA primary metagenome ERZ824480 (study PRJEB31778, sample SAMEA3449152) | human gut metagenome | biome: human gut; feature: human-associated habitat; material: faeces | place: United Kingdom | collected 2010/2012 ... | reverse complement strand
TTTAATATTAATTATATGATACTGCAATTGTATCACATATGATGCTATTTAAGTTCTTTAATCTGTTCTTTTAACAGTTTTAATTCAGCCTCTAGCTGGGTCACACGCTGTTCGGCATAATCTGCACGTTTCTTTTCACGTTCCGTATTCAATCGCTCCTGTTCAATTCCCTGTTCAATTCCCTGTTCAATTCCCTGTTTAATTCCCAGTTCAATCCCATATTCACGCTCCAAACGCATGTGTTTCTTTTCATCATATTCGGTTAATAACATATTCAAAACCTCCGCTTTCTCTTTAATAAGAAAATCCTTTAAAATATCATTCTCAATACAATAATCCATAGAATTAAGTACTGCAGCTTTAATATCATATCCTTTATCCGTCCATGTACGTATTTCAGATACGAACTCTGAATATTCCCAAAGCTTTCTGCATTTATTCAATATTGATGCATTATGCCCACGATTAATATTCAATACTCTGCAAGTGCATTCAATGCACCCACTTCCACGTCCATCAGCATATGAATCTGACATATATAAAGTAACCTCATCATCCATTTCTTCGGTGCCATTGTAAAATACTATAAACTGAGGTGTAGGAAGTTTAATAAGATTCTTTCCGTAAATATTGTCATTCCTTGACGCAATAAGTCCGTCATACTGCTGTGCAAAATAAATGAAACCCCTCACCGGCATGTTTGGATTTATCGTACTCTGATGCTCATACAGATTCAGAGTGTTTCCTATAATAAATGAAATATCATTCTTCATCTTCATAAATATTGCATCCTTAAGAGTTATAATTGTCAGCTCATCAATATTGGTATAATTCTTGTCAGTCAGTGAATTATAAAGGTCAAGCAGATCTTTTTTATCCATAAACAAGTGCCTGAATAATCTGTCCTTATGTTTACGGTTAACTTTTATCTTTCTTAAAAATGCTCCTTTGTGAAACCATAAACGCTTATTTTCCTGAATGTAGTCAATCTTTTTATATGCCATAAACCATACCTCCATTATAAACTTATTTTTTTGTACATACAATATCTTTTAGGATTATTTCTGATATACTTTATGACATACACAGAAAGAATCTTAGAAAAAAGAATAAGATAAACTATACCCGATTGCGCGATGTGCAGCCTTAATGAAATATACTGTAACACATTTTATTGTATTTGTAAACAATAATTTACAGCATGCAAAAAAAAGAGGCCTTTTACAGCCCCAATATGTGGATACATCTTATAAAACTGTCTGCACCACTTAAACAAAGCAGAATTCATATCTTTCCCATCAATTCTTTTTCCAAATTATCCAATAAATTGATTTCATATACTTCCCCCATATTAAATACTTTTTAATATTAATTATATGATACTGCAATTGTATCACATATGATGCTATTTAAGTTTGATTTCATAATTTTTTACAAAATAAACAACAAACATCACAATTCCAATTAACAAAATACAAAAGCCTATTCCTGTGCTTTTATTTTCAGGATAATAGTAGTTTATGACAAAGTGAACAGGTGATAACAGCAATGCTACTATCAGCCATATTATTTCCATTCTCATAAAACTTTTTTGTGCTTTTTCCTTCTTAGATTGTAAATCAACAAGATTTTCTTCTGCCATTTTCTGATAATTTTCCATAGTAATCCTTTCTCCTGAAAGCAGTTCATTTACAGTAATTCCAAGAATATCGCATAATTCCAACATAATAGATGCGTCCGGACAACTCTTTCCTGTTTCCCACTTAGAAACTGCCCGATTAGTAATATTTAATTTTTCTGACAACTGCACTTGTGTAAGTCCTTTTTCCTTGCGACATGCCGCAATAAATTTTCCAATAGATTCCTGATTCATTTTTCGCCCTCCTTGCAGCTATAATATATCACAATCTATACTAAAGGAAGGAACTAACAGTGGATTTTTACTATTCCACTGTTGGTTGATTCGCTCACAGCCCTATCTATCTGGGGTTTTGCAGTAGCGCAGTCTTCCAACTGTGTCCTGTTTGGCAAATTTCAGTTCCCTGGACCACTCTGTATATCCGCTTAAAGAGAAAAACAGTAGTTTCTTCACATGATACTTTCCGGCAATCACACCTGACCTTCTAAGCAAGGTCTCGTAAACTCCCTTGTCGATTTTTTCATTTTTAAATTTGCATTCACCGACAAGCGCTATTTTGTCGATATCCGACTTTTCCAAAAGACCGACACTGATAAGCTTTTCCGGAGAATAGAGAATTGCCGGTTCTTCATCTTTACTGCTTTTCCGGTTAATATGCCAAATATTCTTTTATCTCTAATTGGCATATATATTATCTTCAAATTGAATCCGAAGATTACCAACACCGCCGTCAACACTAATCCGGTTTTGACCACTTCCATAAACACCTTCATCAGACATAGCTTCTCCATCCAACGTAGCGCCGCCTACCCCTTTATCCAGTTCAATCCGGTAATCATCTATGTTGCCGATAAGGGTAAGTTTTGCTTTTCCGATTCCATAATCAACCGTACTGCTTCCTGTCAATTTACCGGTAAGCTCTAACTCTCCCACACCCATATCAACGGAAAGATCATTCATTTCTCCATTCAGAATAACCAACTTACCTGCACCACTGCTCACTTTTGTCCGGGTATGTACATTCAAACAGCCAACCCTGGTTACTCCGGCGCCAAAATCCAAATCCATCGTATTTGCTGAAATAACATCAATATCAGCTTTTCCGGCACCTGTGGAAATGGTCACATCATCAAAAGTAAACCCATCCGGTATCGTAAGAACTACCGATGCTCCCTTATGTGAAATACCAAACAAGACCTTGTCTTCCGATATTTTAAGTATGCCTTTTTCTTCTTTCACAGACAAATATTTGTGGTTGCTTTCTAACGAAAAGTTTTTTCCGATGACAACACTAAGGTCAGCCGCACTAATGTCTATATCAAGACTTTCTATCTCGTTACCGATTGCATAGGTCTTTTTTTCGCCCACCGTATCATCACCAAAAAATACGGATAACATTCCAAATACACCGCAAATTCCGCCAATAATAGAAACGCTTAAGAATACAGCAAATGCTATCGCACAATATTTTATAATTCTCTGCAAGGTTGTCATTTAATATCCACCCCTCCAAACATGCAGGTGCCCTTAATATAAAGTGTCGGTGCACCATCAATCTTACCATTTTTGCTTTTATTGGAAATACCGCCAAAAATAGAGTTGGAATTAACTTTGATATTTATATTATTTGGCACAAGTATATCTATTCCGCCAAATATCGCAGATGCCTGAATCACACAGTCATGAACAATTACTGCATTCCTAAGGTCACATTTTATACCGCCAAAAACAGCATTTAGTTCAACGCCATGAAATTCTTCCCCTGAAAAATCAAGATTATTGCTAGAAAACACAGCGGTTCCACTGCGCGTCTGTCCACTATCATCCCGCATTTTTTTCATGGCCTCTTCACATTTTTTGTCCAATAAACTGCCAAAAATCATCTTGATACCGAAAAGAATTATAATGGTTGGCAATAGTAATTTCCACAGCATTCCAAAATCCAAAACGTCCTGACAGCACAGTAATAAAAATACACCAATACAAAGTCCAATAATATTTCCCATCTTATCACTATTGAAAAGAAGACCAATAAAGCATGGAATTATAATAAACAATGTCCACCATCCATCGAAAAAAAGTTCCACATGGGTAATTCCAAAGGCATTCAATCCAATCACCAGACCAACAACAATCAGAATAACTCCCCATAATATTTGATTTGCTCTTTTCATAATTCTATTCCTCCATTTCTTTCCTTCCGTTTGTTTTAATGAAATGTCGGACAAAGGTTCGATAATTTTCTGCTCTTTGTCCGGTTCACGGTCACATTAACAATATACAATACAGCGACCATTGGGTCACTTGTCAAGTGATTAACAATACTTTCTTTTTTCTTCGTACAATTTATCTACTTCTGCTTTATAAGCCTTTTCAGTAATTTCATCAAAAAGTACCCACTCAACCAAATCAAATTTCTCCTCATTTTTATTTAAAAAACCTGCAACTGTACGAACTGCAATTTTCGCCGCCAAATCTACCGGAAAATGATATACTCCGGTGGATATGGAAGGAAATGCAATTGACCGTATCCCATGTTCAAGTGCCATCTGCATAGAATTGAAATAGCAGCTTGCAAGAAGTTCCTCTTCCCTGCTTCTCCCACCATTCCAAATCGGGCCTACAGTATGTATCACATAATCACATGGCAAATTGTATGCTTTTGTAATCTTTGCCTGTCCTGTTTCGCAGCCATGAAGAGTTATGCACTCTGCTAAAAGCTCCGGTCCCGCTGCCCAATGAATAGCGCCGTCGACACCGCCGCCACCCAGAAGCGAATTATTGGCTGCATTTACGATTGCCTGGACATCTGTAATTTTAGTGATATCTCCCTTTATTGTCTTTATCAAATACATCTTATCACCTGCCTTGTATTAATATTCAGAAAATTATACCTCTATTGTTCACTATATTAATTTCCTTAGTCCTCAATAACTTCCTTCAACAAAATTTTCTTCTTAAACGCCCCTCTTTTCTCTGCCTTAGTCCTTCTAATTTCGCTCAATTCTTCAATTGAATACCCACGCGCCTCAGTCGCTGCATAAATAACTTCCAACAGGTCGGCAAGTTCTTCTATATTCTGATCCTTATGATACTCAGCCAGTTCCTCATCCAGCTTAGCATCAATCATTTTCAGGTATTCTTCATCCGAAAGAATCTCCACATTGCATTTCTTATTATCTGCTTCAATAATTTCGGGAATCTTATCTCTCACAAGCTTTTTATACGTTATTACTCTCATTATAAACCCACTCCTTAAATCCTTGTATATGTGCCGATTCATAAACCGGTTTTATAACATGTTCCAATCGTTGCTTGAATAAAGCCCTGTCCAAACCATCTGCATATAATTGATTTCTAATCTCTATATTATTCAAATGATACGGAGCAATTTTTTGAAACTCATGTGCAACCATCTCATTTTTAGACTTTATTTCATAAGCTTTGTACTCAATCTCTCCCAATGCATCGAAATACAATGCCCATGATGGCAATGAATTGCTTTTACTACTATTAATGGACTTCGTGGTAGGATGCAAATTCCATAATTCATCATGTGCTACATACTGCCAGGGCACAAAATGGTCTACTGAAATATTTTCATCAGCAAGCACAACTTCACCATATATATCCTTAAGTGATGGCTCTATCTGAATGATTAGCTTCCAATACTTTCTAACACGATCAATATCACGTGCTACCGGAGCCTCTATCTTATCTGCAATTCCCGGTACACTTGGATTTTTATTTTGCAGATACCGAATTAGCTTCAGTTGTGTCCACCCCTTCAGAATCTCCTTATGTTTCGTAAGATACTCTGCCCAAATATCATCTACCTCAATAATTGTTTTAAGACCTGATATTGACGTAAAATAATACATAAGCCTATGCTGACGGTTGATTTCATCTGTAAGATTCTTCTTAGAACCATTCCACATGCTTCTTTCGATAGTAATCTCATCATAAAAAGGAACCTGCAGACGGTATGGCACATTCAATGTAAGATCGGATTTATATTTCACTATCTTCTTATCATCAGCCTTATGCAAGAAATCTAAAATCTTCTCTCTTTTTTCAGAAGACACAAATCCATATTTTTCATGAATATATTTCACCACTTCTTCCAAATTATCCGTTATGCCAATCGGACCAAGTCTGAGATGATATTCCGTAACCATATACCAGGCATCAGCAATCATCTCATCAATAAGTTCATTGAAGCTGAACCTATTGTGACCCCAATCTACCTTTCGCAGAATTGCCTGAAACCAGAAAAACTTATAGCAGTTAGACGTATTGTCAAACAGTCTGCTCAAATAACCTATATTCAGTTCTTCAGAATATGGTAACTGCATATTAATCCTCCGATAATTTTTCTCTAATCTTTTCTAAATCCAGTGGGATAGCAATCGCCATTTTTCAAGCGCTGATGTTAAATCAACTTCTGAAGCATTTCCAAATCGCTTTATCCTCAAAATACTTACTTGTGTCTTCCTATGATATCTCAAAGAACACTCTTAGCATATCCATGTTCAAGGTCTTTCCAAAACGTCTTGGTCTGGTAAACAAGGAAATGGCTTTTTATCCAAAAATTCCTACAACATTTAGTAATTTATTTAACCCACAATAGCTTTTCAATAAAATTATTTAATCTTGAATGATATATAATAAAATACAGCCCAATGCTTCCCAATGAATTTAAAATCACATCATCTATGTCAACTGAACCACACATAAACAGCAATTGTATAATTTCAATAACTATTGCCAGCATAACTATTACAATTGAATAACGCATCATTTTCCTTAAGGAAGTAAATATATTTGGCAACAATATGGCACATGGCATTAATACCGCCAGATTTCCCAACAAATTAATTAGTGTATAAAACAGATTCGTTTTTAATTGAAGATATGAAAAAATTGTCCGTCCGGGTATAAAATTTATACAATTATAAATATATACTGTCCTATATTCAGCAGATGCCGTAAAAAAACAGCGAAAACCCCTTCCAAAAGAATTATAAGCAAACAACGTAGTAATTAGTACCAAAAAATAATTTAATGTGCATACGGTTATTAATATTTTTCTAACAGCTTCTTTTTGCTCTGTATAAACACGTATTATCAAAAAACATCCTATATATACAAAAATACAGCTTACTGCCGGAAAAATAAGTCTTCCACTCAACGTCAGATTTTTTTGGAGCATAAAACATATAATTTCAAAAAAAATTATAAAGATGCCCGCAATCAAAAAGAAATATGCCAATTTTTTATTTTTTTCCATAATATTTTATCCTTTAATAAATCAAAATTATTTTAATCTTATTAATTGTATCAATGAATATCTGCAACTTCTACTATATTTAAATTTTTAACAATGTCATCATCAATAAGCTATCATAAGTCTATTGATTTTTTCGAAAAGATGTGCATTTTTTCTATCCAAAAGCTCAATTACTTATGAACATTGTTCATCCCCCGTTATTCGTGGATTAGTTACCTAAGATAACTTTGGCTCCATACTGAATATAATTAGTTGGTTCTAATGAAAACTTCATAGCGGTACTTATCTTTCAATCGATACCTCTATGATAACATAACATGTTCTATATCACAAACAAAAACAAGTCCGTTACGAAAGCTGCAGTTACTGATAAGCAGCTTGGTAAGATTACAGATGTCGCTTCTAACGAGAAGGCTCAGCAAAGTTGTGCTTATGCCAATGCTATAAAGAAAAGCAATCTGCAGAAGATGTCAGACACCGTTTCCTTTTTCAGGAACATGGTTTCACTATAGATGAACTTCCAGCTCTACTCTCCTCTACTGCAGTAACCATTCTTGGAAACAGAGAAATTCCGGAAGCGGCACAGGATCAGGATAAAACCTAGATTAAAAAAGAAAACCGGTATGAGAATCAGTTCCATCTGATTTCCCATACCGGTATCTTATTTATCCAACTCATTCAGAAATATTTTATTCAACTCCATCCATCCTGGATTTTTTGTATCTTCCATGGATTGAACAATACTCTTAATATCTGCAATTGATTCATCCAAATACGCATTTATGCGGTCTATTCTTGGAATCATCTTAATCTCTGGGGATTTCATTTTTAATTCCAGCAGTCTGTTTATATCAGACATGAGTACCTCTGGTAGTTCTTCCTTCATCAATTCTGAAAACAACATTGGAGGTGGCGTCTGCTTCTCAAGAACCCACCGGCAGGCAAGTACAGGTCTTAATACATAAAAGTATTTTTTTGCTTTAACCATTCCGCCTTTCAGGTATTCACGATAATTACCTTCTGCCATGCTTATATAATGATACAGACTTCGCTTAGAAGAAAAGTAATCATTCATTACTCTTCGGAACAAATCCGCAAAATCTGATTCCATATAAACAATCGGAGAGGAAAACCACTCAAATAGAGTTGGATTTGACTTGTACAACAACCGCAAAGTCTTCTGGAGATCCCAACCATTGATGTCTAGAACCTCATCAATAGGAAGCTCAATCACATCCCGCATTGTGTTTAATCGAAGGTAATCTTCCTTATCCCTTATATATATGAACCTCACATCATAGTCGCTATCCGGAGAAGCAAATCCCCAAGCGCGGCTTCCGGATTCTACAGCAAGCAGGATTCGAACTTTTTCCATTTGTTCAATCTCATGGAGCTTACTGACAATCAGCTTCTCCATCTTAATCCTCCTTTTTCTTTTTCCAAGGAATATCCCCTTAGGATGCCTTGAAGTTGTATATTGGCCTCATGATATCGATAATATCCACTGAGTCACGAATTACTTCTATAATATCAGCCAGTGATTTATATGCCATAGGAGCCTCATCGATAGTGCTCTCATTTACAGAGGTTGTATAAATGCCATTCATAGACGCTTTGTATGCCTCAATATCTATTGATTCCTTAGCTTTACCTCTTGACATCACTCTTCCGGCTCCATGTGGCGCAGAATAATTCCACTCCGGATTACCTTTACCTACAGCAAGTACAGAGCCATCCCTCATATTAATAGGAATCAGAACCTTCTCGCCTTTATGAGCCGCGATGGCGCCCTTACGAAGAATTTTTTCCTCTGTATCAATATAATTATGAATGGTATGGAACGCCTCTAAAGCCGTCATTTTGGTTTTCTCCAAAATAATTTCTGCCATTCTTTCTCTGCTTCTTTTCGCAAATCGCTGGCAGATTTCCACGTCGTGAAGATAATCCTCCAAAAAAGTTCCATACAACCAGCAAAGATCCTGTGGCACATCAAGCCCCTTTGTTTTGAAATTATTTTTCAGTTCATCCAGAACACTCTGAATCTCGGAACGTCTCCCTGCTTCTTTATAGGTACGAATAATCTCGTCTTTTTGACGGAAATACTCCTCTTTTCCCATATGCAGATCAATAGCCAGCTGCTGATAAATCTCTGCTACCTGCTTACCAAGATTTCGGCTGCCAGAATGAATCACAAGATAACATGTTCCGTCTGCAGCACGGTCAATCTCGATAAAATGATTGCCTCCTCCTAAAGTTCCTAAAGAGCGCTCTAATCGCTTTGTATCTCGAAGGGAACGATAGCATCGCAAATCTGTTAGATCAAAACGCTCCATTCTTCCCTCCCAAACATTCATTCCTGATGGTATAAAATGGCATGTCTCATCAATTTTCTCAAAATCCATCTCCTGCTCTGCCAGTTTTACTGTATACATACCGCAGCCAATATCTACTCCCACAATATTTGGACAGGCCTTATCGGTAATTGTCATAGTCGTTCCAATAGTACATCCTTTACCGGCATGAACATCTGGCATGATTCGCACCCTGGAGCCTACTGTGAGCTCATAATCGCACATTCTGCGAATCTGCTCTATTGCGCCATCCTCAACCACAGTTGCGTAGCAGATGGCGGTATTTAATTTTCCTTTTATTTCAAACATATCTTTTTTCCTTTCTGAGGAGCGCTATGCCACAATTTTGGAATAGCGCTCACTTTCCAATATTTCCATCATGAAAGTATATGGCGACAAATTTCCTCCTGCAACCATAGAGAAGATTCTCGGAGTTGCTCCAGATATAAGTGCCACTCCCTGTTCGTTCTGTTTTACCGGTTGCTGACGATTTCGACTTGCAACGTTCCAAAAAATAATTTCCGGGAGCCTGTAGCCTGCATCCTCATATTTCTTTCTTGCATTTTCAAAGTTTGTCTCTGATGCATTATGTACGCAGGCATTAAACTCCATGTCAGAAATCATAATCAGTTTTGCAGGCAGTTCTTCCTGCCGGACATGATTCTTTACCGCTGTTTTCAGAATCAGATCAAAGACTGCCTCCAGATTTGTATCTGCAACCTTACAGAAGGTAGTTACATAGCGAAGTCTGTCTACAAAGGTCTTTCCTTTAATCTCAATCAGCTGAGGTTTTTCCGAAAACTCTATGAAGTGATTACTGAAAACGCCCTTGTTATGCTCTGCAAAATACAATCCAAGCGACAACGCTACTGCAGCCGGAATCGGTTTCCCATCACAGTACATAGATCCTGATGTATCGATGACTGCCAGCGCATTTTCATCCCCGCCAAAATCAGGCATTGCTTCCCAGGTCGCGTTCAACGTCTCCTTTTCCTCCGGTGTAATATCCTTAAGAAAACTCTTGTTGCTCCAATACCAATTTGTTTCCAGATAAGGCTCAACCAACTCATAAGGACATACATTGTCGGCATGAAGCTTCGCCTCTCCAGACACAACACGACTTAAAAACGCATTGTACCGCTCTCCATCATTTCTAATAAAGGCCTTTTTATATTTAAACATTGCTCTTGAAGGCAGTTTCTCATAATCAAAACTATAATCCTTCTCCCTGAGATTGTTTTCAACGATGCGAATATGCGCCCTGAGTGCAGCAACAGCTTTTCTGTATAAAGACTCTGACATTCCAAAAGCCTTTGCAATCTTCTTTGCCATAGATACAGTCTGCTTATTTGATGCATTGACAGATGGAAGCCACTTTCCAAGAAGCGATACTCCATTACCATCCACCAGCCCTTTCATATCCTGTTCAAACTGTTTTTTTATGAATTCCAACATTTCTTTCTCACAGCGTGTTCCCATTAAAGACAGTAAATCATCATATCTTCCATATTCTGCTACATAGGCAATATTCTTTTTTACAGATGCCGGTTCATTCTCTGCAAGCCATGAAAATATTGTACGAAATACCTTTCTTTCTCCCAGTCCGCCTCTAATATCTCTGGCAAAGAAAAGAATCTTCATTGCCAAATCAGGAGATTCTGTATATGCACGAATAAACCGTGCAATGATTTCTTCATCATTTTCACGTCGAAGCGCACCTATGACAGCAAACAAATCCAGACATTCCGAACCGGTTGTCTTATATGTAACTGCGCCATTTTCAGTGAGAGTCATATTTAATTCCTGTTTCATATATTCCAGCATGATTTTTCTCCCTTCATGTATACTTCCAAAAAACAAGGCACCATTAGAAGCAGGATTCGAACCTGCGATGGATGATTTTAAATCATCTGCTCTAACCACTAAGCGATTCTTAATTGCTGTTGATGCCTTTATTTACAAGATGCATTTTACAATTACAAGCCTGAAATTTCACCGGGCGATGGCCTGCTCATAAGGCAGGTGTTCCTTAACCGGAACGATTGCAATCTATATATTTGCTGTTAGCATCTTTTGAAAACAGATTGGTTCCGGCAATTGCAACGACGGTCAATTGCTGACCAATTCTGTTTATGGTGCTATTCTACTTCCCAAATACATCTTTATCACGGAAAAAAAGTTGCGAACTTATTACTGTTCGCAACTTTTCTGATTTATAAGCCGTTCTTTTATTAAATCTACAAGATGTCTAGGTGCAACAACTTTGATCATTGGACCAAAGGAGAGAAGGCGGATTACTATTTCCGTTTCATCCTCCTTATCGTAATAGACTGTAACAAGATATTTATCCTCATCTACTTTTTCTGCCTGCTTCTCAAAATGTGCGAAATGAAGAAGCACCCTCTCTAGTGCATTTCTCTGATTAGTCAGCTCAAAAATTACACTTCGTGGCATAGGAGCATTTCTCTTTCCGCCCTTTATAGAGCCTGCTTCCCCATAAGGTTTACAGCTGATGATTCTGCCAAGGTTGATTGTTCCTCCCAGTCGCATTCCGGATCCAATCAGACGGAATTTATCATCTTTCTCAGAATACTCCAGATATTCCGGCATCATGAACTTGTATATAGAATTTCCTCTTCTATTCTTCATTTCAATGCTTAATGGATAGCCGTTTTTGATTGCATCCAGGATTAACCTGAAATTATCCTGATACTGTTTATCTGAATAGTCGTCGCCATCCAGGTACTTATCAAACACACATATATCCTCCGGAGTAAACAATGGATCCACATCATCAAGTTCTATCCCAATTCCACCGAATAGCTGGATTCTTGGGTCAAGAGAAATTGCCTTTAACCATCTCTTCTGCAGGATGGTCATGGGCATTACCGGATTCTTTCGGATTATCGATGTACCATCTTCATTAAGAAGCTGCCATCGTTCATCCTTCAGAGCCGAAGGAATCGTAAGCGTACTTTCCCCAAAGGCGTACCTTCCCGCGATTTGCCGGATATCAGTTTCGGACAAAGGATGCTTTCCCGCTTCCTTGATGATGGCAGCCACTGCATTATAATAGGCGCTATATAATTCACTGAACAGCATCGCTATCACCGCCTTTTAGACCATACATACGATACATTTCTCTAATATCACTTTTAAACTGTTCTTCCAATGCTTTATTAGAAAAGTTAATCTCTGTAATTCGACAGATAAAGGTTCGGAGCCATGGAATTACTTCACTGGAATCATAAACATCTGCCGAAAACCGACTGGTATTGCCATCCAGGTGTTCCACTTTTCCGCAGCGTCTCTCACGTTCCAACCTGCGTGGAATATGCTGCTCATCATCTGCATAGCGAATCGTAAATTCCACATGCTCCATTCGCTCTCTGAATCTGCTTTGCGTACTTACACCCCACAAATGTGGCATCATGCCATTCAACTTTTCCCGTAACTCATCAAAACGCTCGCTTACCTCATCCATCTTTACTGAGACGATATTATCTGTTCTAAAAGCAGTTATTCTTTTAAACCTAGGTGTATATGCCATCAAATACTGCCTGCCACTCTGCACACTGATCATGATTCGAAGCGGTATCACGTGATTTTCAGTAATACGGTCTTTATTTCGGTTTGTAGTCTCTATGGTAATACTGCGTTTTTCACGCATTGCCATGAAAATGTTACAAAGCACCTCACTGTCCATTGCTCCGGTTATGTAGTGGTGTTTGAAAGCGAAGTGACCCTCTTGCCGCCCTATCTTATCCAGCAAGAAAGACCCTACCACACCGCAAGGCGCCACCTCTGAAAAATAATCCAGGATATCTACATCAGGAAGCGGCGTAAAATCCGTCATCCGATAATACATAGTTCTTCCTTCTTTTGCAGCAGTAACAATGCCCTCCGAAATATATTCCTTCAGCTTTTTTCTGACTGTAGACTCATCAAACATCCTCGGTTCTGAAAACTGAGACAGATACTCATCCAGATAGTCGGTAATATCACTTAGTGTGAGTCTGTCCTCAGAAGTCGAAAGAATATCCATCAGGATAAAGTGCAGTGTAATATCACCGTCCGTAAAGCTTTTTGCCTTCCATGCTTTATAAAGCGGATTATGTTTGGACAGTCTGCTGTCGATTGAGATGAAAACGTTCTTGCCATCAGCAGTCTGATGAAACTGCATATAATCACCAAGCCAGCTCTCCAATCTGCGGCGCTCATCATCGTAAGATCGTGCGCTCTTTCTGGTGTATTCTTCCCTACTCTTAAAACCATAGACATAGAACTCCCGCATGTAGTCACGAATGCGATTGAAATTTTTCACCAGCTCACTGTATGCCATATTTTCACCCCCCCCAATTTGGATGTTAATCCGCCAGAAGCTCTTCCATCTTACCTGTATGAATATCTTTAAAACCTGTCACTTGTTCACCATTGCAAATGCTTGACTTAATCACAGGCTTCTTATTTTCCTTGTCATAAGACTGTACTACAGTTTTATTTTTGAATAGTCCCGTGCGATTCTCCTTATCTTTCCAATGCCATCAACACAAGTTTTTCAAATGACTGTGCAAATCTTTCGTCATCCTCATCTATTCGTTTCCTCGGTCCTTTAATATGATTCTTATGAGTACCTCGTCTTGCCTTCTTGTTCAGATGCCTTTCCATAAGCATCCGGTCTATGTTATCATTGGTGTACCATTTGCCGGACTGATGGATTGCGTAAGCACCTTTTCCAAGTGC
>ERZ824480.2442-NODE-2442-length-14031-cov-3.821408_pt1 | contig 14031 bp, 10 predicted proteins | sample MGYA00519861_ERZ824480 | MGnify/ENA primary metagenome ERZ824480 (study PRJEB31778, sample SAMEA3449152) | human gut metagenome | biome: human gut; feature: human-associated habitat; material: faeces | place: United Kingdom | collected 2010/2012 ... | reverse complement strand
TTTCTTTACTTTCATATATCTTTCGTTTGAATGATACAAATATAGTTACTTTCTTTGGTTTACACCTTATTTCTATGTTATTTTTAAATTGCAAATTATTATATTAAAAAATAATATTTAGTTAAATATTGCTCAACTATTATATAATGAGATATTTTTTCATATATTTGCCATCACTTAACCGATTAAATAGATACTGTTTATGAAAACATCCCTTAAAGACATAGCAGAAACCTTAAAATTATCCAAGACAACAATCTCTTGGGTACTTTCTGGTAAGGGGGATGAAAAAGGTATTAGTCTTGCTACACAAGAAAAAGTCTTTCAATGCGCCAAACAGTTGAATTACCAGCCTAATTTATTAGCCAGAAGCCTAAATACGGGTATATCAGGCACAATCGGATTAATCATACCGGATATTACAGACTCTTTTTACTCCAAAGTTGCCCGTTCTATAGAAAAGGAAGCGGAAACACAAGGCTATTCATTAATGATTTGTAGCTCTGAATCTGAAATAGAAAGAGAAAACAGAATGATCCGGTTATTCAAAGCGAAACAGGTGGATGGAATTATAGTAGCCCCCACAAAAGTTTCTAAAATTGAAATACAGAATCTAGTCAAAGAAGGCTATCCATTAGTCTTATTTGACCGCTACTTTCCTGAGATGCAGACAAACTACATCATTATTGACAATGAAGGCAGTAGCTACGAGTTAGTAAAGAAAATGATCGATAACGGATCATCTAAAATAGCTATTATTACCACGAATCCTCATCTCCGCACAATGAATATGAGACGAGAAGGGTATGCAAGAGCTTTAATTGAAGCCAACCTACCCGTTGATCCTGATCTATATGGAGAGGTGACCTTTGTTGATTATGAGAAGAATGTTTTCAAGACTCTTGATCAAATATTCAGCAAAGTACCTGATGTAGATGGGTTCTTCTTCACAACCCATATTTTGGCTCTGGAAGCATTCCGTTACTTTTATGAAAAAGGAATCAATATAAATAAAGGATATGAATTGGCTTGTATTCATGGAGTATCAGCATTCCGTGTCTTAGCACCTAATATGAACATCGCAAGAATGCCAATAGAAGAGATCGGTAAGAATGCCGTAAGGATTCTACTTGGCGATATCAAATATCGCTTGGAAAATTCGACCGAAAAAAAAGAAGTAGAAACACTTGTCCTGCCATGTTCATTACCCTAGTCATGATTTTACATTTTTTCTTCAATCACTTAACCGGTTTAGTAAAAATAAATAATGATATCAAATTAACAAATGTAACAATAAAGAAAATAGCCCTCTAATTATTAACATAAAGATACAGAATTATGAAGTTCCAAATTAAAAATGAAAAATACATGCTGGCTCTATTAGGACTTCTAGTATGGGCATGCAGCAGTAACAACATTGATATTGAAAATATGCGATGTGAATATCAAATTTCTCCAATTGGCATTGATTCACCAGCACCGCGTTTTACTTGGAATTACACAACCAATAATGAAGATGCAACAGAGTTTTCTCAAGACAGCTATCAGCTATATATCGCCACCCGGGAACAAGATTTGAGAAACTCATCCGATAATAGCTGGCAATCTGACACTATTTACTCTGACACTCCTCATGCGACCTATCAAGGATCAGAAAAATTGAAATCCAGAACTCGTTATTACTGGCAAGTAATAGCATGGGATAGAACAAAGGAACATAAGATTATCTCTCCTATATCCAGTTTTGAAACAGCTCAACTCAACCAAAGTGACTGGACAGGAGTATGGATTACTGATAATCATGATAAAGATTATACGCCAGCGCCCATGTTGCGCAAGTCGTTTATCGCTCAAGATGATATACAACAAGCAAGATTATATGTAAGTGCCGCTGCATATTATAAAATGACATTAAATGGTAAATCAATAACATCATCACATCTCAATCCGGGTTTTACTCATTATGATAAAAGAAATCTGTATAACACATACGACGTCACTTCACAACTGCTCAAAGGAGAGAACGTACTATCTGCAATACTTGGGAACGGATTCTACAACGAATCGGCCCCTGTAGCAACATGGAGCTATGAGCAAGCCCGCTGGCGTAACCGCCCAAGAATGATCTGCGAAATGGAGATATTATATAAAAATGGAGAAAAGCAAACCATCCATTCAGATTCTACTTGGAAAACGAGTACCGGTCCTTATATACAAAACAATATTTATAGTGGTGATACCTATGATGCATGTCTTGCAATTGCTGGATGGGACAAACCGGGTTTTGATGACTCTAAATGGACAAATGCAATTCAGGTGGCTGCCCCTTCTCCCCTACTAGTATCACAAAACATGCCTGCTATTGAAACGGAACAATTTATCACTCCAATCAATATGCGTTCTTTTGGTGATACAGTCTATGTATACGATTTTGGAGTTAATATGTCAGGGGTCTGTACTCTTTCTATCAATGGCAAGAAAGGCACTAAAGTCAGTATGCAACACGGCGAATTGCTAAAAGATAACGGACGCTTGGAAATGCGCAACTTAGATATTTACTACAAACCATTACCTGGCCTCGCTTTTCAAACAGACACTTATATATTGGACGGAAAACAAGGTACATTCACTCCAGATTTTACATATCATGGATTTCAATATGTAGAAGTTCGTTCAGATCGTCCTGTAAAACTTACTAAAGAGAGCTTAACCGCTCAATTCATACATACGGCTGTTCCTCCTGTTGGTAAATTCAGTTGTTCAAATGAACTATTAAATAAAATATGGAAAGCTGCTAATCAATCATATTTATCAAATCTGATGAGTATCCCGACTGACTGTCCCCAACGAGAGAAAAATGGATGGACTGCCGATGCACACATAACAATGGATTTAGGATTATTAAACTTCGATGGTATTACTTTCTATGAAAAATGGCTGGATGATATGATTGATAATCAAAATGAAGAAGGACGTATATCGGGAATCATTCCTAGTTCCGGATGGGGCTATGATGACTGGATAGGTCCTGTATGGGATGCTGCCATGTTTATCGTGCCAATGGCAATTTACCACTACTATGGAGATACAAGAAGCATCGAAAAACTATGGCCTGTATGCACCAAATACCTTGCCTACCTCGCAGGACGCGAGGACGCGGAAGGAACCGTAACTTACGGAATTGGTGACTGGGTATTCCATAAAACACAAACCCCTACAGAATTCACCACTACCTGCTATTATTATTTAGACAATCTGTATATGGCTAAATTTGCAGAACTCATTGGAAAAGATGGTAGTAGTTATGCTAAGAAAGCAGAAGAATTGAAATTGCTTATCAATCACAAATACTTCGACACATCCAAAGCTATTTATGCCAATGGTTCGCAAGCAGCACAAGGAGTTGCCTTATACCTTGGAATCGTTCCTAAAGAATACGAACAGCAGGTTGCAGATAATCTTTCTACGATGATAAAAGCCAATAAAAACCTGCTCGATTTTGGAGTTTTAGGCAGTAAAACAGTCCTGCGGATGCTTTCCAAATATGGATATGCTGACTTGGCATATCAGATGGCCGCACAAGAAGAAGCTCCATCTTGGGGCAATTGGATAAAACAAGGTTTCACTACACTAGCAGAAACATGGATACTTTCACCTGAATTTAGAGATGCCTCCGTAAATCACATGTTTCTTGGAGACATTAATGCATGGATGTACAATATATTGGCAGGCATTAATTATGATGAACAGAAACCCGGATTCAAACATATTCTTATCCAACCTCATTTCGTAAAAGGTCTTGACTGGGTAAAAGCAGAATATAAATCTGTAAACGGAATCATTCGTTCTGAATGGGAACGTAAAGGAGAACAAGTGATTCTCAAAGTCACGATCCCAGTCAATACGAATGCAACAGTAGAATATAATGGTAAAAAGATAGATTTAAGGTCAGGAAAACATCAACTCACATTTTAATTGAAACAAAAGAAAGGAGGTTTAATAGAGGTATATAAAGAAGCAAAAATGAGACCGTTATGTAATACTATAAAAATATAACACTAGTTACTTTGTCACACCATCAATCAAATCTATTAACAATGAATAAAATCAGTACACTGCTATTTTTGATATTTCTCACTTGTACAAGTGGTGTTTTTGCCGATTCCGGTAGTTCCATCTCCTTAAATGGAACATGGGAACTCTCTTATTGGATGCAACCTGAAGAACCTATAACTTCGCCCAAGGACATGCAACTAGCTGAAGTGAAACATCTATCAGCCCAAGTCCCCGGTAATGTAGAACTAGACCTAATGGCTGCCAACTTAATTAAAGATCCGATGATTGGCAGTAATGTAAATGAATTACGCAAATGGGAAGGCTATCAATGGTGTTATTCCAAATCATTCGTAGCGCCACAACTAAAACCAGGACAACAATATCAACTCTTCTTTGCCGGAATAGACTGTCTGGCCGATATATGGCTGAATGGAAAGCACATTGGCAAAGCAGAAAATATGATGATTGAACATGCTTTTGATGTAACTAAAGAAATAAAAGCAGGAGAAAGCAATCAACTCCAAGTGATACTCCGTTCATCTGTTATTGAAGGACAAAAACATCTGTTAGGGACATTCAGTATTGGAAACTTCCCGTCTGAAGAATCCGTATTCATCAGAAAAGCTCCGCACACCTATGGATGGGACATTCTGCCACGATTAGTCAGTGCAGGTTTGTGGAGAGATGTAGAATTACGCGTATTGAATCCGGCACGTCTCACAGATGTTCACTATATGGTCGCCAATGTAGACACTGCTACCAGAAATGTACGTTTGTATACTGATGTACAAGTAAAACTACCTTTCGAAAAGTTCGACAAAGTGAAAGCCGTATATACATTAAGTCGCCATGGGAAAGAAATATATAAAGGAAGCTCTGTTGTCGTTTCCCCAGCATTCCGATATATAATGGAAATCAAGAATGCTGATTTATGGTGGCCAAGAGGATATGGAGAACCGGCTTTATATGATGCAAAAGTAGAGTTAGTAGATTCTGACGGCACTATTTTATCAACAGATAATAAACGGGTAGGCCTCCGCACGATTCAACTAGACATTACAGACATCAACCTCCCACCGGATCATCCGGGTAAATTCTGTTTCATAGTCAATGGAGAACCTATTTTTATTCACGGAACCAATTGGGTACCCATGGATGCACTCCATAGCCGGGATCATTCTTTCGTAGACGAATCTATCCGCATGGCTGTAGAATTAAACTGCAATATGATACGTTGTTGGGGTGGCAACGTGTATGAAGATCATCATTTCTTTAATTTATGCGATGAAAACGGCATTATGGTATGGCAGGATTTTACGATGGGATGCACTTTCTATCCTCAACGCAGCTCATTTACACAAGCATTGGAAGAAGAGGCCATTTCCGTTGTATGCAAGTTACGCAATCATCCATCACTCGTTTTATGGTCAGGAAATAATGAAGACGATTGTGCACTGCGCTGGTCTTTGCAACCATTTAATATTAATCCAAATCAGGATGTAGTTAGCCGCAAGGTCCTCCCGGCAGTTATTTATGAGTTTGACCCTACTCGCCCTTATCTTCCCAGCTCTCCTTACTACAGCCAAGCGGTATATGAAAGAGGAAGTGCTGACCAATATTTACCAGAAAACCATTTATGGGGTCCCAGAGGATATTACAAAGACAAATTCTATACGGATGCTACCTGCTGCTTTGTCAGTGAAATCGGCTATCACGGCTGCCCTAATTTAGAAAGTCTCCAGAAAATGATGACAAAAGATGCCGTATATCCCTGGACAAAAAATCATGAATGGAATGATGAATGGGTTACCAAATCTGTTCGTAGATTCCCAGAATGGGGAAAGACATTCGATCGCAATAATCTTATGATTAATCAGGTACGTTTACTTTTTGGTGAAGTTCCCTCCAAACTGGATGATTTTATATTCGCTTCTCAATCCGTACAGGCAGAAGCTATGAAATATTTCATAGAAATGTGGCGTGGAAAGAAGTTTGACGACAAGACTGGTATTGTCTGGTGGAACCTGCGGGATGGATGGCCAGTGATCTCTGATGCGATTGTTGACTACTACAATTCAAAGAAGATGGCATATTATTTCATCAAGAATGTTCAACAGGATGTTTGTGTACTAATCAATGATGCAGAAGGCGGAAATTACCCACTGATAGGAACGAATGACACACGCAACGTACAAAGTGGTAATGTAACGGTAACAGATGCATCCTCGGGACGTAAAATCTATGAGAGCACTTTCCGTATTCCAGCCAATCAAAAGGTCAGAATAGCCTCACTACCGGAAGAAAGCGGTCAAGGAATCTATCTGATCCAATACCAGATCGGTAATCAGAAATTCATGAATCATTACCTATACGGCAAGGCACCTTTCAACTTGAAAGAATACAAGCGGCTGTTACAAAAAACCGGATTATACGCTAAAAAATAATAGTTATGAAAGAGAACTTGTTAGGAATTGACGTAGGAGGCACCAAATGCGCCATCATCTACGGTATCAAAGAAAACGACGAGCTACATATCATCGACAAAAAGAAATTTGATACGACCACAGTCGACGAAACAATAGACAGAATTCTCTGTGAAACCGAAAAGATGATGAACCTCCACCAGCTAACCCCTACTAACACAAAAGCGATTGGAATCTGTTGCGGAGGTCCTCTCAACAGTGAAACAGGCATCGTGATGTCTCCCCCTAACCTACCGGGATGGGACAACATCCCCATTGTGGCAATGGTGGAAAAAAAGACGGGCATTAAAACCAGTCTACACAATGATGCCAATGCCTGTGCTTTAGCCGAATGGAAGTTCGGAGCAGGAAAAGGAACTAAGAATATGGTCTTTCTCACATTCGGTACGGGACTGGGAGCAGGATTAATATTAAATGGCAAACTGTATACGGGCACCAATGACAATGCCGGAGAACTGGGACATATCCGCCTGTCGGATTTCGGTCCGATAGGTTACGGTAAAAAGGGCTCTTTTGAGGGATTTGCCAGCGGTGGAGGTATTGCTCAACTCTCCAAAATGTATGTGATGGAGAAATTGCAGACCGGACAGAAAGTTGAATGGTGTACCTTACAGGAACTAGATCAGCTTACTGCCCGAAAAGTGGCTGAAGAAGCTGCCAAAGGTGATAAATTAGCCCAAAGCATATATGAGACGTCTGCTATTTATCTGGGAAAAGGATTATCCATGGTGATCGATATCTTGAATCCGGAAGTCATTGTGATAGGTGGCATCTATACCCGGAATAAAAATATGATGGAACCCATCATGCAAAAGATAATCGATCAGGAAGCATTATCCTGTGCAAACAGAGTATGTAAAGTGAAACCAGCCGCCTTGGGAGAGCAGATAGGAGATTATGCAGCTCTTTCTGTAGCCGCTAACTTAACCGATTAACTATTATGAAAGAGCTTATTGAAACAACACTGGAAGAGGCTCGGCAAACGTTGGAGAGCTTTCTTGAGGAAACAACAACAGTCGGGATTATTTCACAGGCAGCCTCTACCTGCGCCGAAGCATTAAAAGCCGGAAATAAGATTATCAGCTGTGGTAATGGAGGTTCTTTATGTGACGCCACCCACTTTGCAGAAGAACTAACCGGACGTTACCGCAACAACCGCATCCCGCTACCGGCAATTGCAATCAATGACCCGGCTTACATGACCTGTGTGGGAAATGATTTTTCGTTCAACGAGATCTTCTCCCGCTATGTAGAAGCTATGGGATGTAAGGGAGATGTATTATTGGCCATCAGCACAAGCGGACATTCCGAGAACATACTGAAAGCTGCCGTACAAGCACACAACAATGGAATGAAAGTGATAGCGCTGACTTCAAAAGGAGAGAATGAACTGTCACGACTGGCAGACATTGCAGTCTGCGCGCCACGAGCAGCACATTCCGACAGAATACAAGAAATTCACATCAAAGTTATCCACATTCTGATTCAGGCAATTGAGGCAGAATTAGGCTTTGAATAATAACCTACTAAATTTAATCAATATGGCAATGAAAATGACACATATCAGTAAAACTCTATTGAGTATTGTTTGCACACTTTGGGGAATGTCCGCCTGCTCGGATGATTATAACAAATATGACGATTGCCCGGCTTGCAACTATTATCCTGTTGCAGTAGGGAATTCAACAGGAACTCCGGTTCATGCTATCGGTGTCGAGATGGATCCACACTTCTTCTCACAAAACATCACCCGCAATGATGGTTCAAAGGCTGAAGATTGGGAAAATATAGTTGTACAACGGGTAAAGAAAATGAAAGTACAACAATTCCGAATCATGATGCAGCCACAATGGTGGGAACCCTCCAATGACAACAACGATCCTAATGTCGCGGATATGAGCAAATTCACTTTTGATTCGGAAGAAATGCAATCTGTATACAAAGTATTGGATCTGGCCCAGGAGAATAATATCGGAGTGACATTAGTCGTATGGGGAGCCATTACCAATATCGACTTACTATCAGGCATTAACAATGGTCAAAAGCATTTCTTGTGTGATGCACGAAGTTATAACGTTAATCCGGGTTGGATTGCCGGTATAGATAACTATGAAGAATTTGCTGAAAACTTCTCCACAATGGTGAAATACCTGATTGAAGAAAAGCATTATACCTGTATCAATCAAATTACTCCATTCAATGAACCTGACAGTCATATAGCAGGTTACGGCCGCATCATGTGGCAAGGTGATTTTGAAACCATGGGTTGGCAGGACACCTACGCCCCCATGGTGAAAGCACTGGATGCCAAGTTTAAAGCAGATGGAATACGCAGTAAGGTACACTTCAACCTTTCTGACAATACAGACGGTACACCCGGATATATCGCTGCCTGTGTTTCCGCTTTCACAAACGATGAAGCCGACCTGTATAACTCTCATGTATACAAGTTTGACTACAACACCCCTAATTCGACTCTCGTAAATTGGGAACGTCAAAATATAGCTTCTGCAGGAGGTAAAAGACATTTTGTTGGAGAATTCGGTTTTCCTGGATACGGAAGTGCCCGTCAATATGGTATAGACACGTATACGCGAGGGGTACAGCTAATCCGCGTTGCTCTGAACTATCTGAATGCCGGTGCTTGCGGAGTAAGCTACTGGAGTCTGATCGATCAATATTATAACCGCAATGCCTCCTATTCGGAAATGCAGCAACTCGGTTTATGGAAATATCTAAAATCCGCTTATACCGAAGACCCAGATGTATATTCCAAAATCAAGGAAGACTACGAGGTACGTCCTCAATACTATGCATATAGTCTGTTGACACGTTTTGTCCGCCAGGGCGACGAAGTATATCCATTGGATCTCGGCGACGAGTTGATAGCCGGAAGTGCTTTTCTCAACACAGAGGGAAAATGGACGTATGTACTTTCCAACGCTACAGACAAAGACAAGATGATACAGTTGGAAAATGATAAAGAAGGTGCCAATGGAGAATACAATGTCTACAAATATATGGAAGGACGCCTACCGGAAGGTGATAATCTTATAGAATCAACAGAAACGGTCAACACGCAAGAGAATAACCTAAAACTTAAATTATCTCGTTCATCAATCAGGGTATTAGTACAAAAATAGAAGTATATACACCCCATTTAGTGGGGATATATATACACCGTATTGGGCATATATATTCACCATGTTAGCCATATATATCCGCCGTGCTGGATATATATGCCCACCAACCAAGTAATTTATCATCAAAAGTACACGAATGAAAAAAGAAATATCCATAGTAAAAATGCTCTCCGTCATGTTCGGATTCTTCGTTATGGGATTTGTTGACATTGTCGGAATAACCACGAGCTATGTGAAGAATGATTTCAGCCATCTCACCGATACGATGGTTAATCTCATCTCTCTATCCTGTTTCTTGTGGTTCCTGGTGCTTTCTATTCCCACCGGAATGTTAATGAATCGCATCGGACGCAAGAAAACCGTATTACTTAGCTTCGCATTCCATGTATTAGCTATGTGCCTTCCACTCGTTGCATATGACTTTACCGCCATATTAATCGCATTTGCCTTGATAGGTATCGGTAACACTCTATTGCAAGTTTCACTCAACCCATTAGTAACGGATGTCGTTGCAAACGATAAGTTGACAGGTACATTAACCCTAGGACAATTTGTCAAAGCAGTCAGTTCATTCCTGGGTCCTATCCTGGCAGCTTGGGTGACTGGTAGTTTTTTCGGATGGAAAATGATATTCCCCGTTTATGCCGGACTGTCACTGCTCGCTTTGATATGGCTATGGCTTACCCCTATACAAGAAAAACAACAGGAACGGAAGAACATTTCTTTCAAAGTCACTCTTGAATTATTCAAAGACAAATACATTCTTGCTTTCTTTATCGGTATTCTCGTGCTGGTAGGTGTAGACGTAGGTATCAATATGACTTTCCCTAAATTCCTGATGGAACGTTGTGATCTACCACTGACAGATGCAGGAATGGGAAATAGTGTGTATTTCTTCGCCCGCACTGTAGGAGCCTTTTTGGGTGGTATCCTACTGATGAAATATTCAGAAAGTAAATTCTATATTTATAGCGTCTGGATAGCTCTCGCAGGATTGATACTGATGACCATTAGCACTAATCTCTGGTTTATCCTCGGATGTGTAGCAGTTTTCGGGATAGGATATGCCAATCTGTTTTCCATCATCTTCTCTCTGTCTTTGAAACGTGTTCCCGAGAAAGCGAACGAAGTATCTGCACTTCTTATCGTCGGTGTATCTGGCGGTGCCGTCCTCCCGCCTATTTTAGGAGTAATTACCGATTCATTCCACAGTCAGTTATCTGCAATCATAGTACTTGCCATTGTATGGTGCTATCTGATCGGAATAATGAGAAAAATAAAAACCACATAAACCTATATTCTAATGAAACATTTCAAGAAAATCGAATCGAAATTCCTGTTCTCATTACTGATTATGAGTGTGTGGAGCATCATAGCCGTGGGTCAGACGACGGCTAAAATCTCCAAACACATTCCTGAAATCGAAAAATGGATTCAGAAACAATTCGCTAAAGGAAAAACACCTCCGTTCTCGTTTATATGTGACGGGAAACCTTCCGCAGAATTTATCCGCCAATGGGACTATTCCCAGCAAAAGATAGAATCCGAAGAAGCGGATGTGATAAAGTATCTCTTTACCTACTACAATCCTACCAACGGACTGAAAGTAGAATGTACCGTAAAAGGCTATCCCAGTTATCAGGCTGCCGAATGGGTATTGAACTTCACCAACAAAGGTACGAGCAACTCTCCCACTCTGGAACAAGTGAAAGTAGTGGACCTTGCCATGCAATACGCTTCTAAAGGAGAATTCAAGTTACACTATGCAGACGGAAACCATATCTCCAAATATGATTTCCATCCACGTTCGGTTACTCTGGCAACGGGTGAAACCAAACAGATGTCTCCACAAGGAGGACGCTCTTCAGAAGGGGACTATCTTCCTTTCTTCAACATTGAATCACCTGCCGGACAGGGAGTCATATTAGGAGTAGGCTGGTCGGGCACCTGGTATGCAGATGTATGCGCACAAGATAATCGTACAATATCCATGGCTTCGGGAATGAAAACCATGAAATTATACTTACGTCCACAGGAAACAATTCGTACCCCAAGTATCAGTCTGATGTTTTGGGAAAATATCGACCGGATGGCAGGACACAATAAATTCCGCCGTTTTGTCCTGGCACACAAGTCACGGAAAATCAACGGAAAATTTGCCGAATATCCTCTTTCCAGCGGATTCAACTATCGGGACCCCGCACCTTGTACGGAATACTCATGCCTGACAGCCGATTATGCCATTGCCATGGTGAAACGTTACATACAGTTCGGATTGAAGCCCGAAGTATTCTGGCTGGATGCCGGATGGAACACCGATGCTGCAGACTTCGAACATGGCAAGACCTGGGCCAACACAGCCGGTAACTGGACTGTAGATACATTGCGCTTCCCCAAAGGACTTCGTCCTGTAGCCGACGAAATACACAAAGTAGGAGCTAAATTCATGGTCTGGTTCGAACCCGAGCGTGTCATCCGTGGTACCCAATGGGCAGTAGAACACCCCGACTGGATGCTCGACATTCCCGAACACAACAATGACACCTACCTACTGTTCGATCTGGGAAATCCGGAAGCCTGCCACTGGATGAGTAAATATATAGGCGATATGCTCGAAGAAAACAGCATAGACTATTACCGTCAGGATTTCAATATGCAGCCGGATATCTACTGGGCAGCCAACGATGAGCCCGGACGTACAGGAATGAAAGAGATACGACACATCGAAGGACTATACTACTTCTGGGATTATCTGCTGAGCCGATTCCCGAACCTGCTCATAGACAACTGTGCCAGTGGGGGACGACGTATTGACTGGGAAACAATCGGCCGAAGCGCACCACTATGGAGGAGTGATTATTATCATTACGACGATCCGGACGGCTACCAATGTCACACGTATGGCCTGAATTTCTTCCTACCTTTACATGGAACAGGTAGTTTACAGACCGATCCGTATTCTTTCCGCTCAAGCGTCAGCACAGCTTTGATTTATAACTGGAAAATAACCGATAAAAATGCCTCCGTTTACGAAATGCAACGTTGTCTGAAAGAATTCCACGAAATCAGACCTTACTATTACGAAGATTATTACCCACTGACAGATACAGAAGACATGACGCGGGATGATATCTGGCTAGCCTATCAAATGCATCGTCCGTCGGACGACAGTGGTATTATCGTTGCTTTCCGCAGAACCGCCTCCAAAGACAAAAAAATCACCGTCAGACTTTCAGGAGTGGATCCGGGAAAATACTATACAGTGACAGACATGGATAGCCGACAGAGCAAAATCTATCAGGGAAAAGAACTGACCAGTCAGTTGCCACTGATCCTCGAAAAGCCACATAGTTCCTTATTACTAAAATATAAAGTTACCAACGAAAAACCGAATAAAGAATGAAAAAAAGAATACTATATTATCTATTCATTCTGCTTCTGTTCCCTCATAATGGAACAGGACAGACGGTAGCCCGCATGAGCGACCGCCCGGTAAACACCAGCCAATGGATAACCACCCACTTTGCCCGCGGTGTAGTCCCTCCTTTCTCTTTCGAATATGGAGGTAAACCTTCACAGGAATTTATCAAAAGCTGGTCTTATACGGCTACGCGTCAGAAAAGTGACGATCCCAAGGCTCTGAAATACCTTTATACTTATCGTGAACCATCCGGAGGATTAAAAGTCGAATGTGAAGTGAAAGGCTTTACCGACTTCAATACGGTGGAATGGGTACTCCGTTTCACCAACCAGGGAAAGAAAAATACGCCGGAGATTGCCAACGTAAAAGTGTCTGATATCACATTCCGCTACCAGCATCCGGGAGCATTCAACCTTCATCATTCCGAAGGCAGCACCCGTATTCTCGACATATGTCAGATGCAGAATGCCGTCCCACAGCGGGAGATCGCCGACGGGCGCGAGCAAAGTACGTGCAAGATGCTTTGTATACTGATCGAGCGCGACGGTCAGCAGCATTACCGCTATCCAAAAGAGCATGCCGAGGCGGGCTCGCCTCGGCTTATTCTCGGTGATCAAAGTCCTTTTACGGTCTCCATGCAGCGCGCACAGAGATGACCGTCCTCGGTCGTTTCGCCGTCCTCGGTGAACATCCAGCAGCGGTCGCACTTCTCACCCGATGCGGGTTCAACGGTGACCTTCATCTCTCCCTCGCCGCTCTCAAGCGATACGGCGGAGACGATGAATATTGCGGCGAGCTGATCGCGGAAGCTGTCGAGCACCGCATACTGCTCACCCGATGCGGTGATATGCAGCTGAGCCTCGAGAGACTTACCTATCAGCTTGTTCGCACGCGCGGTCTCGAGCTCCTTCATAACGTCGTCGCGAAG
>ERZ824480.2438-NODE-2438-length-14053-cov-3.082083_pt1 | contig 14053 bp, 12 predicted proteins | sample MGYA00519861_ERZ824480 | MGnify/ENA primary metagenome ERZ824480 (study PRJEB31778, sample SAMEA3449152) | human gut metagenome | biome: human gut; feature: human-associated habitat; material: faeces | place: United Kingdom | collected 2010/2012 ... | reverse complement strand
TATTCTTAAAACCTCCAATATAACGTCCTTCGCGGCGCACCAGGGTGAAAGCTTGCCCGAAAGGCGAACGTTCACGATTTCGGGATAGGTGATATAGTACGCGCCGCCGCCCATTGCAACGGCAACGTCAAGTCCGCCCGCGCCGATCGCAATCATGCCGAGGCCTCCGCCCGTGGGTGTGTGGCTGTCAGAGCCTATTAAGGTCTTTCCCGGAACGCCGAAACGCTCCAAATGCACCTGATGGCAGATGCCGTTTCCGGGGCGTGAAAAATAGATTCCGTGCTTCTTTGCCGCCGAGCCGATGAAACGGTGATCGTCCGCGTTTTCAAAACCGCTCTGGAGCGTGTTATGGTCGATGTATGCGACGCTTTTCTCGGTTTTGACTCTCGGAACGCCCATGGCCTCAAATTCAAGATAGGCCATTGTTCCCGTTGCGTCCTGCGTCAGCGTCTGGTCGATCTTAAGGCCGACCTCCGTGCCCTTTTCGGGAACCCCGTCCACGATGTGGGCGTTTAATATTTTTTCAGTCAGTGTAAGTCCCATAAGTGTATCTCTCCTTTATATTCTATGCATTATACATTTCGTCTTCAAAAAGGCCGTCACGCGAGTAGGCCTCGCGCGCCATGGCGTCGCACCGCTCGTTTTCCGGGTGCCCGTCGTGCCCTTTTAACCAGTAAAACGTCACAGAGTGCTTATCTAAAAGGGAAATGAGCCTTTCCCAAAGGTCGCGGTTTAAAACGGGGCTTTTGTCCGCCTTTTTCCAGCCGCGGCTCTCCCATGATCTGAGCCAGCCTTTATTTATCGCATCCGTCAGATACTTTGAGTCGCTGTAGAGCATGACCTTGCACGGCTCTTTCAGCGCTTCGAGGCCGACGATGGCGGCAAGAAGCTCCATCCTGTTATTCGTTGTCAGACTAAAGCCTTTGGACATTTCCTTTTCCTTTTCGCCGTATCTTAAAATAACGCCGTATCCGCCGGGGCCGGGATTGCCGCTGCACGCCCCGTCGGTAAAAAGCATAACTTCTTTCATAAAAAACCTTCTTAAAAATCAATATACATTATATAATAGCAGATTTTTTTCCGTTTGTCTATCGGTAATAGTAAAAAAGTTTGCGCCGTTTTTGCGCTCTGTCTTAACGATTTCGCCGAGCGCGGCAAAAAAGAAATGAAAAAAACAAGGCGTGAGCAACAAATGTACAATATTCGTCAACAAATTTCTAATGCAAAACCGGCTGCGCCGTGCTATAATATGATAAGAAAGGGAGGATAAAGATGACGAGAAAAATATTATGTATTATTCTTGCACTGATTTCGGCGCTCTGCCTCGTACCGTCCTATGCGGCCGAAAAGGTGCTGACCGGGGAGGACGTCAAATTCACAGACGGTATAACCCACTCATCAGACGGCATAACCTGGCTCAATGCCGGAAGGTATTTCGGGTTTGACAATGTGGAGCTTACGGGAATAAATTCAATCGAGGTGAAGGTCAAAAGCTCCATACCCGACAGGTCGAACGGGGAGACACTCGCCATCATGTCGGACGACCCGTATCAGGGAGTGCACCTTGGCAACGTCGCTATCGGCAAAAACGGCGAATACAGCATAAAGGCCGCGATAAAAGAGCAAAAGGGCACGCATAAGCTTTACTTTTACTGCCTTTACGGCTCGGGACTTTCAAACACATTAAAAATTATGAGTGTGACATTAAAGCCGGAAAAGCTCACAAAGACAGATGATAAGGTGCCGGACAGCTTAGTGCGCGACGCTTATACGGACACATGGGCGCTGACGGACTCGCTCGGCAGAAAGGCGGCGGACTTTGAGGAGACCGGCCCCGTCAAGTCAGGCAGGCGCGAGGTCGGCATCGGCTTCTGGAACTGGCACACCGATAACTACGGGACGAATGCCGTGGTGATCCCGGAATTTCTGGCCGCACACCCGGAGGCGAAGGACAGCTACAGCGACAAAAACTGGGATAATTCCGGCTATTTTTACTGGGGACGGCCGGTGTTCGGGTTCTACAATTCGTCCGACTACTGGGTATACACACGCCAGGCGGAGCTTTTGGGTGCGGCCGGGGTGGACGCGGTGTTCTTGGACTACACCAACGGAGGGTTTACCTATCTTCCGATGCTTTCCGTGATGGCGGACGCTTTCCGCGATGTGAAGAGAAAGGGCATCAAAGTGCCGAAGATCTCATGCTTCACAGGGCGCGATACCGAGTCTATGACAAGGCTTGCCGAGAGCATATATTTTTACTGCTTTAACGAAAACGACTATTCTGACATCTGGTATTACCGCGACGGAAAGCCTTTCATAATGGGCTCAAGCTCCAACGGCACGCTTTTATACGACAATGTCACGTCATACACAAAGACGCTTAAAAACACATATGCCTCTTCGCTCGGTGAGGAGGTCGGGTCGTTTTTCTCAAACCGCACGGCCGGAATGAGAAATAACGATACAGAGGGCTGGCAGTGGCTTGAGGCTTTTCCGCAGATGCTCCGCGGAAAAGGGGAAGGAGGAAGGCCGGAATTTGTCACGGTCGGCGCGGCGATAAACCAGACGCCCTACACAAAAAAGGGAAGCTATGATGTTTTCTCAAACCCCGACTCAAAGTCGAGAGGATTTTCTGAGGTATTCGGCGAGGATAATTCGCTTCACGGCATCAGAATGGGCTATTTCTTCCGCGAGCAGGCATCTCTCGCGCTCGAGGCGGACCCCGAATTTGTTTTCGCCGGCCAGTGGAACGAGTGGACGGCTGAGAGAAACGAGAACTTCAACGGCTATAAAAATTCGTTCGTCGATACATATGACTATGCAAAAAGCCGTGACGCCGAGCCGAACGACGGCCCGCTTAAGGACGATTACTATGTAATGCTTTCTGACTTTGTGAGAAAATATAAGGGTGTGAGGAAAACGCCCGTCCTTTCGGGGGCAAAAACGGTCGACATTTCGGGCGATGTCAGCCAGTGGGACAGCGTCGGTCCCGAATTTTTCAACGTCTCGTCGGGCTTTTCAAGAGACTCTTACGGATTTAAGGACACCGGGACAAACGAAAAATTTCACTATGTGACCAAGGTCAATAACAACATCACGCTTTCCAAGGTGACGTTTGACGAAGAAAACGTTTATTTTATGGCACAGTGCGAGAACGATATAAAGAGGGGCGATAATTTTATGAACCTTTATATCAATTCGGACAGAAATTATGCGACCGGGTATGAGGGCTATGACCTTTCGGTGAACTTAAAAGGTGAGGGTGTCATCTCAAAAAGAACGGACGATTCGTGGGCAGATTCCGGCGAGGCGAAAATGAACATCTCGGGTAAAACATTAGTCTTATCTCTTCCGAGAGACCTTTTCCCCGATGGCTCGCTTGACTTTGAGTTTAAGTGGACGGACTCTGTCGATATATCCGGCGACTTTATGAAGATATATTCCGTCGGTACGGCCGCACCGATCGCAAGGTTTAATTATGTGGCGACTGAGAAAGAGGAAAAGGCGCTTTCGGCAGATGAGAAAAAAGCACTTGCCGGAACGTCTGTCTTAAAGGCAGGGTGTGAAAAGATGGTCGTTTCCGGCTCTGAGATGAGCGTTTATGAAGCGGACAGGAGAGTCACGCCCTTTGAGGCAAACGGAACGCTCTATGTTCCGGCCGAGGCATTTTGCGAGATAATGGGCTACGGCCGGTCAAAGTGGGAGTATAACCCGGACAGAGACATTTTTTATACCTACTGGTTCGAGCTTTCGGACGACCTTTCAAAGGTGACAGACTACCTTTGGACGTATTCGGTTATGGGCTCGGCCGAGGCAAGGGTTAACGGCGTATTGACGACGCTGAAGGCACCTGTCACGGCGGTGGATTCGGTCATATATTTCCCGGTCTCAATGCTTTATGACTGCTACGGCTTAAACGTTACAAAGTTATCCGACGGCGTGTATGCAATCGGAAACGGTTCGGCCGCAGAAAACGCACTGAGCCTTTTGGAATAAAGGAGGGTAAACGATGAAAAAACTTGTTGCGATTTTAACGGCGCTGGCAATTCTGTTATCATTAAATGTCAGCGCGGCGGAAAAGAGGCTGAGCTTTGATTCAAAGTGGAAAGTTACCGCATCGAGCGATATGGGAAACACGATCATGAACGCATTTGACGGCAACGATGAGTCGATCTGGCACTCAAACTACACGGCGGACGGCGGAAAGATAACCGGCCACGACGAGCCGCCGCATATTATCGAAGTGGATTTCGGCGCGGGGACGACGGTTTCGGGCTGGACATATCTTGTGAGAAGAACGAACTTTACCGGCGCGGTATTTACCTATAATATCTATTCCTCGGCCGACGGCGCGAAATTTGAAAAGATATATACAGGCGAGTTTGACTACGGCGAGAACTTTTCCGACATTGGCGAAAAGCGCGCGTCGTGGGGCGATAAAAAGATGAAAAAGATAAAGATCGAGATCTTAACGAGCCAGGGCGGCTACGGCTCCGCCGCGGAGATAGGCTTTCTTTCGGGCACGAATGCTGACGGGAAAAACAAAATGGGAAGCGAAAACATCTCCCGGTCCGGCAAAAAGCTTGTTGACAGAACCGGCTGGAGCATTAAGGCAAGCTCCGACCGCGGCGGCACGGCAAAAAACATCATCGACGGCGATAAGTCAAGCTACTGGCACTCTTATTACGCGGCAGAGGGAGCGGCGATAACCGAACGCGACAATCCGCCCTATGACATTGAGCTTTCGTTCGGCGGCGAGGAGACGCTCTCGGGCATCATCATATATCAGAGAGCGGATTCCTCCACCGGAAGAATATTATTGTCAGACATTTACGCAAAGGGCGAAACGGGCGAATATTACCCCGTGATGAAGGACGTTTCCTTTGCATCGACTCCCGGCGAGCAGGCGTTAAGCTTCGGCGTCAACATAAAGGCCTCCGGCCTTAAAATAACTGTCACATCGGGAATCAGCGGATACGGAACCCTCGGCGAGCTTTATGTTATCGCCGGGGCGGAAGGAAATAAGACCGTTCCGCTTTCGGACGCGCTTAATGCGGCAAAGGAAAATAAGAGCGTTAAGATCGCGACCGAGGCATTAAGCATCAGTTTTTCCGGCGAGTCGTGGGGCAATAATACGCCCGATAAGGCGACGGACGGCGACGATCAGACCTTCTGGCAGACAGCGGCACAGGACAAATTCCCCGTTTCCTTCACCGTCGATCTGGGGATAGTTCATGACGCGGTGACGGCGGCACATTACCTTCCGAGAATCACGAAGGACAATCACGGCCTTTGGCGGAAGGTCAGCGTCTATGCAAGCACAGACGGCAAAACTGAGGTTTTGGCGGCGAAGGACAGGGAGCTTTTAAAAACGCTTGACGAAAAAGTAATCGAATTTGACAAAAGCGTGAGCGCAAGATATTTCCGTTTCGAAATTTCCGAGGCGGAGGAGGGAAGGATCTCCGTCTCAGAGCTCTCGCTTTACGAAACGGCCGCATCGGCAAAAGAGTCCGGAGAAAAGCAATTTGCCGAAAAGGAAAAATTCTGCCTCGTGATCGGTGAGAATTTCATCACCGTAAAAAAGGGCGATGAGGAGAAAAAGACAAAAATTGATTCGCCGCCCTTTATCGAAAACGGAAGCACAATGATTCCGCTTCGCGGCCTTTTTGAGCTGATGGGCGCGGATATTACCTGGAACGGCGACGATCAGAGCATCACGGTCACCGACAGGGATTTAAAAATAGAACTTCAGGTCGAAAACAAGCTTGTCTATGTTACCGATCCGGAGCACGGCGAGGTCAAGCTCACATTATCGTCCGCGCCGAAGATCGTTTCGGACCGCGCGTTCATTCCTCTGCGCTTTGTTTCGGAAAAGCTCGGCTATAACGTTCTCTGGGACGGTGAAACGAGAGAGATCACGATCTACAGATGATTGACAATTGATTATTTTTGCGCTATAATCTTTGACATAAGGAGAATAATATTATGTTAAGGATCAGAAAATTTGAAGAAAAAGACCTTCCGGAAATGGTCGAAATATGGAATCATGTAGTTAAAGAAGGAAATGCGTTTCCGCAGGAGGAGTACCTGAATGAGGAGACGGGAAAAGAGTTTTTTTCCTCGCAGAGCTTCTCGGCGGTTGCCGAAGATGAAGAGACGGGCGGGATAGTGGGGCTTTACATTCTTCACCCCAACAATATCGGACGGTGCGGTCACATTTCAAACGCGAGCTACGCCGTTAAGTTCGGGTTAAGGGGCCGCCGCATCGGCGAGGCGCTGGTGACCGACTGCATTAAAAGAGCAGGCTCTTTAGGCTTCGGAGTGCTTCAGTTCAACGCCGTCGTTGCGACGAATAAGAGCGCGCGGCATCTTTATGAAAAACTCGGGTTCATTTCACTTGGAACGATTAAAAAAGGATTCAGGCTTGATGACGGAACGTATGAGGACATCTGCCCATACTATATAGAAGTATGAATTACAGGAAAAGCTGCCGCATAACGGCAGCTTTTCTTAAATAAGTTTCATTTCTTGATAAATATATTACATTAATCCTATTTGTTTTATGATATGATTATATCAAAAGGGGGCATTAATGTGAAGAGGAAATATCATCCGCCTGAGGCGAAGGTGGTTCTGATTTCAGCGGACGATGTCATAATGGCAAGCGGAATCCGCCTGACAGACGTGTCACTCGGCGTGCTCGACATTGACGCGGTCGAGATCTATAAGTGAAATATATCCGGAGGGTAAAAAGATGAAGAAAATATTTACTTTTTTTCTGGCAGCGGCGGTCGTGTTATCGTCGTTTACCGCAGTCGGTGCCGCTGATTCCGCCGCGGCATACGGCTTTATAGAATCAAACGGCAAAACAGCAAAAGGAAATGTAACTTTTAACGTCTCTAAAGGGAAGTCTGCCGAGTCGCTAATGCTGAACGGCGAGAAAGTGCAAGAGGGCGACGACGAGGTGTACTATTCAGAATCTGTCGTTTCAAAGGGCGTTGACGGCACAGTAAAAATTGAAAAGTAAGACGGAGGGGAATATGAAAAGAATAATTTCACTTTTGCTCGCGATAATAGTTTTAATGGGAACGGCGGTCATCGCCGAGGATAAGATAACTGTTATCATAAACGGGTGCACATTGGAGTCCGACACATCGCCGGTCATCGTGGAAGGGCGCACGCTCCTTCCCGTGAGGGCGATATGCGAGGCCGTGGGCGCCAATGTGAGCTTTGATAACGAAACGCGCACAGTAACGGCGAAGGGCTATGACTACACGCTCGTTTTAAAGATCGGCGATAACAGCATAAAGCTTTATATTGGATCGGACGATTTTTTAGAGAGTCAATGCGACGTTCCGCCGATGATAATAGACGGGCGGACGTTCCTTCCGCTCCGCGCGCTTTGCGAGGCGCTTGATTTTAAGGTATCGTGGGACGAGAAAACAAAGACCGTTACCGCAGAGCAGGCGGTTTTCCCCGAAAAGAATGAGGACGGAGGCGTGAAATTGGACAGGTCGCTCGTTAAGATTCACGGAAGATTTTATTCAGATGACGGGAAGATCGTTTCGTCCCAGCCGGCGTCCGGCATCGAGTTAAGGTTTAAGGGAACAAAGCTCTCCCTTTCGCTTAAGGCGGATAAGGACGCATATGTTCACATTTTCACGGACGGAAAAGAAGAGCTTTTCTTAAATTATGAGGACGATAACCGAAAATTTTTGCCGGCCGGAGAAAACAGGATTACGCTCTGTGAAAACTTAGATAACGGCATTCACACGGTGAAGATATTAAAGGCGAACGAGGGCACTTATAATAAAATAACCTGGAACGCAGCATATACTGACGGAGAGATTTTGGTACCCGTGATCGCAAAGACGAAAAAAATCCAGTTCGTCGGCGACTCGATAACCTGTGCGGCGTCAAGCTTAAACTTTCCCGAAAACGCAAACGGATCGGCAAACGGCATTAAATATGAGGATTCGCTTCATTCCTATGCGTGCTATGTCGGCCGCGCGTTCGACGCGGATGTTGAACTTTTCGCAAAGAGCGGACTTTCTATGTATAACTGCATGGGCGAAAACCCGCCCAGATATGAAAAGACAGACCCGTTTGCCGGAATCGGCGAGACGTGGAATCACGAAAATTTTGAACCTGACCTCATCGTTCAGTTTAACTGGATTAACGAATATGTCGGCAAGGTTCAGCGTGACGGGATCAAGCCTGAGATAATAAAAGATGTCTACGTCGAGATGATAAAGATGTTTAGGCGCGACCACCCGAACGCAAAGCTCATGATGGTTTCGCGCTCCGACCAGACGGAGTTTATAAAGATCTTAAATTCGGCGATAGAAGAATACGGAAAGGATAACGACGTGTCGTGGATCGGAATTTTGACCTATGATAAGTCCGTGCTCGTAAATCCCGGCCATCCGCACCCGGAGGGGCAGGCAAACATTGCAAAAGCGTTCATTCCGCAGATCGAGAAATTTATGGGCTGGACGGCGGGAAAATAAACGCTTGACAAAAACTTAACACTGTGATATAATCATAAAAAGAGACGAGAGATGCAAAGCAATGCTTTGCGTCTTTCTGCTTTTTTGAGGGGGTGACGTTTTGGATAAAGAGAGTGTGGCCGACTGCCTTATAGCCTCGCCCGTCATCGCGGCGACGGATAAAAAGGGCTGGGTAAGCGCCGTTGAGTCGGACGCTAAGGTGCTGTTTCATTTAAATGCCGGCCTTTTCGGCGTGAAGAGAGATATTTCGCTGGCCAAGGAGAAAGGGAAGACTGTTTTTGTGCATATCGATCTGACGGACGGGATAGGCAAGGACTCCTCCGGACTTTTATATCTTAAAAAAGTCGGGGCGGACGGGATAATCAGCACTCGCGCAAATCTAATAAAGTCAGCCTCCGAGATCGGCCTTTTGACGGTTCAGCGCTTTTTCGCACTGGACTCTAAGAGCATCCACGCGATACATGAAATGATCGCCCAGTCGCACCCCGATTTTATCGAGATAATGCCGGGCGTCGTTCCGAAGGTCATCAAAAAGTTTTCGCCGGGCAGGGCGCTCGTCATCGCCGGCGGTCTGATCGAGGAAAAGTCAGAGGTTACGGCGGCCTTAAAAGAGGGCGCGGCGGCAATTTCAACGGGCTGTGAAAAGCTCTGGTCAATTTAATTTAAGGGGGAAAGGGTATGACGGCACAGTTTATCATTGAAACATTAATAAGATCGCTCGCGGCGGTTATAATAGGCGGAGTGATAGGAAGCGAGAGAGCGCGCCACGGCCGCGCCGCCGGAATGAGGACGCACATTTTGGTCTGCCTCGGCGCATGTATGACGTCGATGACGAGCGTGTACGTCGAAAACACCGTAGGTATCTCGGGCGACGTTTTCAGAATCCCGGCGCAGGTAATTTCGGGAATCGGATTTTTGGGTGCCGGAATGATAATCTTAAAAAACAATAACGTGATAACGGGACTTACCACAGCGGCCGGTGTGTGGACGACGGCGACGATCGGCGTCGCGCTCGGATACGGCTATTATGTCGGCGCGGCGATAGTCGCGGTGCTCTTTCTCGCGACGATCGTTTTCCTGACAAGGTTTGAGCGCTATAAAAAGAGCACGGAGATTTTATATATCGAGATCGATGACCCGAGGTGCTTGAACTCTGTTATAAAGGAGCTTGAAAAGGCGCTTCCCGACATGGTGTCCTATCAGGTTTTTGCACCTAAGAGCGGCTGTAATAATTTTGTCGGCCTGAACGTTGTTTTAGATTCGCACATTGACGGTGATATTGACAGCCTTTTGGATATTGAACACATAGTTTTTGCGGTTGCGGAATAGGAGCGGTTTTATGATTTACGATGTTGCAATAGTAGGCGCAGGCGTCATCGGTGCGATGACGGCGAGAAACCTTATGCGCTATAAATTAAAGGTATGTATGTTAGAGAAGGGCAACGACGTTTCGGTCGGCGCTTCGAAGGCAAACAGCGGAATAATCCACGGCGGATTTGACCCTGTGCCAGGAACACTTAAAGCAAAGATGAACACACTCGGCGTTCCGCTATTGTATGCCGCTGCCCGCGAGCTTAATGTGCCGCATGAGAACAACGGCTCGATGGTGCTTGCCTTCGGCGCGGAGGAGGAAAAGACGCTTTACGAGTTAAAGGAGCGCGGAGAGAAGAACGGCATTAAGGATTTAAAAATAATCTCCGGCGACGAGGCGAGAAAAATTGAAAAAAACATCTCACCCGAGGCGACGGCCGCGCTTTTGTGCGAAAGCTCGGGAATAATCTGCCCCTATCAGTTAACGATCGCGGCGGCAGGGAACGCGATGGATAACGGCGCAGAGTTAAAGCTTAACTTTAACGTTTCCGCGATCGAAAAAGAGGACGGAGTTTTCACGCTCACCTCGGATAATGGCGAAAAAGCTTTTGCACATTATGTTGTAAACGCCGCGGGAGCGCACTCGGATGAGATTGCGGATATGGCCGGCGACGGATTTTTCAAGATCATTCCTCGAACGGGCGAGTATCTTCTTCTGGACAAAACGGAGGGAGAAAAAGTCACTCACACGATATTCAACGTGCCGACAAAAGAAGGTAAAGGTATTTTGGTATCGCCGACGGCTGATCACAACCTTCTGCTCGGGCCGACGGCGTATGTGACAGACAGTCCCGACGATGTAAAAACGACGAAGGACGGATTATCAACGGTCGGCCGCCTCGCGAAAAAGAGCGTTCCCGATGTCAATTTAAGAAGCGTCATAACTTCGTTTGCCGGGGTCAGAGCCTCGGAAAAAGACGGAGATTTTATAATTAAAGCTTCGGATAAGACTAAAGGCCTCGTTCACGCCGCGGCGATCGATTCGCCGGGACTTTCCTCGTGTGCCGCAATCGCGGTTCTTGTCACCGATATATTAAAGAGCGTGGGATTAAAGCTTGACTTAAACCCGGACTTTAAGCCCGAAAGAAAGAACACGCATGCATTTAGCAGGATGACGACAGAGGAAAAGGACGAATACATTAAAATGCACCCGGAATTCGGAAGGATAATCTGCCGGTGCGAGGGTATCAGCGAGGGCGAGATAAAAGAAGCATTAAAGCTAAACCCGAAGCCTTGCGATCTTGACGGAATCAAACGGCGCGTCCGCGCCGGAATGGGGCGCTGCCAGGGCGGCTTTTGCTCGCCTTATGTAATGCGCATAATTTCGGAGCAGAAATCGATACCGATGAAAAAAATCACAAAGAAGGGCGAAGGTTCAGAACTTCTGACGGGTGAGGCAAAATGAGAGTAAAACACGATATTGTCATAATCGGCGGCGGCCCGGCAGGAATGGCGGCGGCTGTATCGGCATATGACGCCGGCGTCCGCGACGTCGTAATTTTAGACAGGGAGGAGTCGCTCGGCGGAATACTAAAGCAATGCATCCATAACGGATTCGGGCTTCACAAGCTGGGAGAGGAGCTCACCGGCCCGGAATATGCCGCAGTCTATGAAAAAAAGGTCAAAGAGCGCGGCATAAAGGTCTATTATAACACCATGGCGGTGAGCGTTACTCCGGAAAGAGTTGTCACAGCGCAGTCCGAAGAGGGAATGATAGTCTTCGAGGCCGGCGCAGTCGTTCTCGCTATGGGGTGCAGGGAAAGGAGCAGAGGAGCGTTAAACATTCCCGGCACGCGCCCTGCCGGCGTTTATAGCGCCGGAACGGCACAGAAGCTCATGAATACGGAGGGCTTTTCTGTCGGCAAAAAGGTCGTTATTTTAGGATCGGGCGACATCGGGCTCATCATGGCGCGAAGGATGACGCTTGAGGGCGCGAAGGTCGAGGCAGTCTGCGAAATTATGCCGTATTCCGGCGGCCTTAAAAGAAATATTGTCCAGTGTTTGGACGACTTCGGGATCCCGCTCTATCTTTCGACGACCGTATCAGAGATACACGGCGATAACAGGGTGACGGGCGTCACCATCGCCCCGGTCGACGAAAACAGAAACCCGATTGAGGGAAAGGGGCGCTATATCGAGTGCGACACGTTGCTGCTCTCCGTCGGGCTGATTCCGGAAAACGAATTAACACGCGGCGCGGGCATAGGCATTGACCCGATGACAAACGGTGCGGTTGTCGATTCGATGCGCCAGACGGATATTAAAGGAATATTTTCATGCGGCAACGTTTTACAGGTGCACGACCTTGTCGACTATGTGTCGGACGAGGCGGAGCTTGCCGGCCTCGGCGCGGCAAAATTCATAAAGGGCGTGCTTTCCGAAAACGTGAAGGTCGCAGTCAGCGCGGAAAACGGCGTGCGCTATGCGCTTCCCCAGGTGATAGAAAAGGATAATACCGAGGACGTTTCGCTCTATTTAAGGGTAACAAAGCCCTTCGGCAGAGTTAAGATAAAGGCCGAGTGCGGCGGGAAAGTGATCGCGAGCGCGGTCAAAATAAAAGCGTCGCCCGGTGAAATGGAAAAGCTTAAGTTAAATAAAGGCACGGTTACGGGCGAAGTCACCGTGAGTCTGGAGGAATTGTGATGATAAGAAATTTAACATGCATCGTCTGCCCCAGAGGGTGCGCCATGACAGTGGAGGAGGAAACGCTTGAGGTAAAGGGCAACAGCTGTCCGCGCGGCAGAGAATATGCCGAAGCCGAGGTTAAAAATCCGGTGAGGACATTAACAACGACGGTTAAGGTTCAAAACAGGGCGGACACTGTCGTGAGCGTGAAAACCAAAGAGCCCATAGCAAAAGGCGAGATATTTAATGTTCTTTCCGAGATAAAAAAAGCTCGTGTCTCGGCGCCCGTCAATATCGGCGATGTGATAATAAAAGGCATTGCCGGAACGGACATTGTCGCGACAAAGGATATACGTTAAAGGTGCATTCCCGAAAGGGAATGCCTTTTTTAGTTGACATTGCACGGGAAAAAGGATATAATTAAAAGGATGAAGCGGAGGAATAAAAATGAAAAAGATAAAAAGCACATGGATTAAAATAATTCTTTCCGGCACACTTTTGATTTTGATATACAGACTGACGGATAACCTTTCGGGCACTTTCGGCGCGATCGGGGATTTTATCGGCGTTTTCACACCGATAATCATCGGCGCGGCGATAGCATTCTTTTTGTGGAAACCGGCCTCAAAGATTGAGTCGCTCTTTGAAAAGAGCAAGTCGGAATGGGTGCGCAGTAAAAAAAGAGGGCTCGCGGTTCTTCTTTTATACATAATCATAGTCGCGGTCATAGCCATGATAGTCAATTTTATCATTCCGGGACTGGCAAAAAACATACGCGAGCTTGCCGTAAATGCGCCTGAATACATAAAAGAGGCGGAACAATTCCTTTCCGAAAACGAATATCTTTCAAAGTATAATTTCTTGGAACAGATAAACGAGAAGATAATCGACTTTGTTAAAGAGAATTTAAGCTTCGAAAAGCTCAATATGTATGTCGGAGTGGTGAGCAACGTCGCAAACTCGTTTATGAGCTTTTTCTTAGGGATCGTTTTCTCGGTCTACATTCTTCTTTCAGGCTCGGCGATAAGGCGCTTTGCCGCGAAGGTGTTCAAAAGAATAATGAGCGGCCGTGACGGGAAGGTTATTAAGACGTACGCATATAAAACGGTCGACCTTTTCTATTCGTACTTTTCGGCCCTCGCGCTGGACGCGGTGATAGTCGGGTTCATAACGGCGGTAGTTTTGGGCATCTTCAAGGTGCCTTATGCGGTGCTTCTGGGGCTTTTAGTCGCGATCGGAAATATGATCCCCTTCTTCGGGCCGATAGTTGCGGCGGTGGTTATCTATGTCATAACCGCGATCGCGTTTGACCCTGTGACGGCGATTTGGGTGATAATCTTCCAGCTCGTCTTAGGGCAGATCGACGGAAACCTTATTCAGCCTAAGATATTGGGAAAATCCATCGGCATAAATCCGCTGCTCGTTCTTTTCTCGGTAGTGGTGTTCGGCGACCTTTTCGGGTTTGTCGGAATGATCATGGGTGTTCCCATAATAGCGGCGATCAAGATGATTGCCGACGATTATTTGGATAACGGCAAAATAGACGC
>ERZ824480.2436-NODE-2436-length-14057-cov-3.549136_pt1 | contig 14057 bp, 10 predicted proteins | sample MGYA00519861_ERZ824480 | MGnify/ENA primary metagenome ERZ824480 (study PRJEB31778, sample SAMEA3449152) | human gut metagenome | biome: human gut; feature: human-associated habitat; material: faeces | place: United Kingdom | collected 2010/2012 ... | reverse complement strand
GTCATCTCGGCATAGATAGTCATACTCGATATTCTCCAAAATCAGTTCCCGATAGTTCTCTCGCTCCCGCATCCAGTCCCGTCCAGCCCTGTTGCCCCCTGCGGGGGTTTGGGGGCTTGATTGGATAGGATTTGATCCTTCCGTACTTGATGAATCAGTATTTGATATTTGGTTACTTGATCCTTTAGTATTTAATTGTGCGGGGTTTTCCTGTTCAGGTTTTCCCAAGACAGGAGAATCCAAGACTGGTTTTACCTGAACTGGATTTTCCCGTTCAGGTTTTCCCGGTTTAGGTTCCGGTGGCCTGGGCTGCTCCAGGATCGTGTACTCGATGCTGCCGAGCCGCCCGTTGGCATTACGGACTCTTTCACGGATAATATACCCCGCATCTTCCAGCTCCCGAACCGTAGCACAAATGCTGTCCACTCCATCCCGGCATATCCGGGCAAGGCCTTTGGTGGTGTAGTCCCAATCCTCCGGCAAGGATAGCATGAGGGACAGCAGCCCCTTCGCTTTCAGCGACAGTGCCGTGTTCCGCAGATGATGGTTTGCCATCACCGTGTAGTCGCGGGTTTTCTCAATGCGAAATACCGCCATAATCTCACCTCCCTCCGGCGGTCTGGAAAAGTGTTCGTTTTCGGAAAAAATTCAATTCTGTGCCCATTTGCTTTTCCATGTGGGAAAACCTATGGACACTTGATTTGCATTTCCTACATGAAGAAATACCTTCGATTTCTCACCCCTTTCAATACAGTTTCCGTGTACTTGATGGAAAGTAAAAAACGCCATAGGATTTCCTATGGCGTTTGGGACAGGAAAAGGGTGCTGATATTTCACATCAGCACCCTTTATCCTGCCAGTATTTGATTTTTTGACTTCACATCGTGTTCCTTGCCTCTGAAAACATTGATTTTACTGGACTATCTCATGTTTTCTTATTAGGAGGCGGGGAAGGCTGTGCCGCTTTTGTGCTGCCTGGGCAGGATACGGCGTACAATGCAGCAGGGGAGGGGTGAGAATGCAGTATAGCGTTATCGAGTTTTTCCAGTCGGAAACCGAGAAGGAGCGGCGGCTAAACCTTGAACGCCTTTTACAACAGCTGCGGCCGATAAACGGCCCAAAGGACGGCGGCACCGATGCCCCCGTGTAAGGGCTGGGCGGCGGTCTACTGCCGCCTGAGCAAGGAGGACGAGGAAAAGACCGCGCGCGAGTCCGAGAGCATCCGCAACCAGCGGGCGCTGCTGCTGGCCTGGGCTGCGGAGCACGGCTACCGCATTTATGGGGTATACACCGACGAGGACTACTCCGGCATTGACCGTGCGCGGCCCGGCTTCAACGCGATGCTGGCCGACGCGCGGGCGGGCAAATTTGAGGTCATTCTGGCAAAAACGCAGTCGCGGTTCACCCGTGACATGGAGTTGGTAGAAAAATATCTGCACGGACTGTTCCCGGAATGGGGCGTGCGGTTCATCGCGGTGCTGGACCATGTGGATACCTGCGACCCGGCAGGCAAAAAGGCACGCCAGATCAACGGACTTATCAATGAGTGGTACCTTGAGGATCTGTCCGGGAATGTGCGGGCTGTGCTGGACCACAAGCGGCGCAGCGGGAGCTACATTGCGAGCTTTGCGCTCTACGGCTACCGGAAGGATCCGAAAGATCACAGCCGTCTGCTTCCGGACGAACCCGCCGCGCAGGTCGTGCGGCAGATATTTGCGCTGTACCTGCAGGGAAACGGCGCGGGCAGGATCGCCCAGACCCTCAACGCGCAGGGCGTGCCGCCGCCGTCCGCCTACCGCGCGGTCAGTGCTGGCCAGCCGCGCCCCACGCCCGCGCCGCTGTGGTGCAAGGCAACGGTGCGGCGCATTCTGTCCACGCAGACCTACGCGGGCGATCTGGAGCAGGGCCGCGTGCGCAAGCTGAATTACAAGTCCCGCAGAGTCATCCGCCTGCCGCGGGAGGATTGGATCATCGTACCCGGCACCCACCTGCCGCTCATCAGCCGGGCGGATTTTGCAGCGGTGCAGGCGCGGCTGGCGGCGCATGGCGGACAGACAGCGGCAGCGCGCCACCCGCTGGCCGGGCTTGTCCGGTGTGGTGTATGCGGAGGCAAGATGGAGCTGACCGGCGCGGCGGCGCGGCGGTACTTCCGCTGCCGCACGGCGTGCCGGAGCAAGACCGCCTGCCCGGGCCAGCCCTACTGGCCGCTGTGCGACGCCGAGGCGCTTGTCGAAAAACAGTTGTCCCGCTATGCCGCTGCGCCGGGGCAGCTGACGCAGGACCAGGCCGCGGCCCTGCTGCAAAGCATTACCGTTTACCCGCCGCAGGACGGCACACGCCGTATAGAGCTGCGGTGGAGCTTTTAAATAGAAGTGCGCCGTGTGCCGGGCGCGCTATCCCAGGTAGGGTAGACCTCACTCGACGCGACGTTGGCAATATAGGACTGGAAGCTGACCGTTACGTTGCGGACGTTGGCCGACGGCTTGCCCAAGTGTACTGTGATCTTCTTCGGCACGACGATGCGGGTCAGCACGCTGCCGGGCAGCAGTTCCTCCGGCGCAGGGCCGCTGCCGCCGTTCCCGGCAAAAAGGGTGTGCGGCGGGATCGTGACGATGTCGGTCTCTACCTCCCCCGTGCGGCTGACGGCGGAAGCGGGGGCCGCCCCTGCGGGCAGCAGGTTCAGCCGCGCCACGGTCTGCTGGGCGTCAAAGACCTGCACGCCGTTCAGCACAAGGGGCTGCCAGCCGTCCAATGCAGCTTCAATGCGGTAGAGTGCGTAGGGCTGCACTGTTGTGTTGGCGGCGTCCAGACTGTAGGCGGCATCGGGGGCGGGCAGGTCGGCGGCTTCGGCAAAGCCGTCCGCATCGGTGACGAGCCGGGCGCGGACGCTGCCGCCCGCATCCGTTACGGTCAGGGTCACGCCGGGCAGCGGCGCGGCCTGCCCAGCAGCAGAGGTATAGATCAGTATACTGCCTTTTGACATATAAAAACACCTCCTGCCCCACGCTATGCAAACGCGCACAACTGTGTTACAATGGGGGCAGGAGGAGCGATTATGGTATATCTTTCCGGGTTCCGGTTCCCAGACCGGGCACAAGAAGCGAACTATATGGCGTTCAGCCCACGGGCACGCCAGACCTGCTATGACTCGTACTATCCGTTCGGCCTGTTTGAGGGGCGAACACTGCCAGAACTGGATTTTTTGGAAATTACGATTTTGTACGGCGGCAATGGCAGCGGCAAGACGACCTTATTAAATGTAATGGCCGATGCCCTGCGGCTTTACCGCCGCGCAGAGTATAATCGCACGCCTTTTTTTGACGATTATGCGCGCCTGTGTGAGCCGCGGACTATGCGCCCCATACCCACGGGCAGCATGATTTTGACAAGTGACGATGTGTTTGATTATATGCTCGATCTGCGGGCGCTGAACGATGGCGTGGATATGCGGCGTGAGCAGATGTTTGCGGATTACAACGACCTTCGGCGGGAAAAGTTTCAGATGCACGGCATGAAGGACTACGACCGGCTCAAGCAGGTAAGCGCCGCGCGGCGATACAGCCAGTCCCAGATGGCACGCCGCACGCTGCCCGCCAATGTGCGCACCCGCTCCAACGGCGAGAGCGCGCTGGCCGTGTTCAGCGAATGCATCCGCGAGAACGCGCTGTATCTGCTGGATGAGCCTGAAAACAGTCTTTCACCCGAGCGGCAGCTGGAGCTTGCACGGTTTTTGCATGATTCGGCGCGGTTTTACAACTGCCAATTTATCATGGCGACACACTCGCCGTTTTTGCTGGCCATGCCGGGGGCGCGGGTGTACGATTTGGACAGCGAGCCTATCGCAACAAAGCGTTGGACGGAACTGGAAAACGTGCGGGCAACGTGGGAATTTTTCCAGAACCACAAAGATGAATTTAAATAAAAAACCGCCCGCAGGCGTGGTGCTAAACCATACCTGCGGGCGGTGATGTTATTTTAAGCAGCGGCTAGGAAATCAAGCCTTGTTGGCGGAGCCGAACAGCTCGATCTTCTCGCGGACGGTAGCCTTGATGGCCTCTGCGCCGGGAGCGAGCAGCTTGCGGGGGTCAAAGCCCTTGCCCTCGAGATCCTTGCCGGCCTCGATGTACTTGCGGGTAGCATCGGCAAAGCTCAGCTGGCACTCGGTATTGACGTTGATCTTGGAGACGCCCAGGGAGATGGCCTTCTTGATCATCTCGTCAGGGATGCCCGTGCCGCCGTGCAGGACCAGAGGAATGTTGTCGGTGGCGTTGTGGATCTTGTCCAGCGCGACAAAGTCCAGGCCCTTCCAGTTGGCGGGGTACTTGCCATGGATGTTGCCGATGCCGGCAGCCAGGAAGTCGATGCCCAGACCGGCGATCTTGGCGCACTCAGCGGGGTCAGCGACCTCGCCCATGCCGATGACGCCGTCCTCCTCGCCGCCGATGGAGCCGACCTCGGCCTCAATGGACAGACCGTGGTCATGGGCCAGGGCGACCAGCTCGGTGGTCTTGGCGACGTTCTCGTCGATGGAGTAGTGACTGCCATCGAACATGATGGAGGTGAAGCCGGCGGCAACGCAGGCCTTCGCACCCTCATAGGTGCCGTGATCCAGATGCAGGGCAACGGGAACGGTGATGCCCAGGCTCTCGTCCATGGCCTTGACCATGGCAGCCACGGTCTTGAAGCCCGTCATATATTTGCCTGCGCCCTCAGAGACACCGAGGATGACAGGGGAGTTCAGCTCCTGCGCAGTGAGCAGGATGCTCTTGGTCCACTCCAGATTGTTGATGTTGAACTGACCGACTGCATAGTGGCCATCGCGCGCTTTCAGCAGCATATTGGTAGCATTTACCAGCATAGTTCATACCTCCACGTAAAACGTTATCAGTGGTTGACGTACCGAGGTCCGGTGCGTCATCAAGCTTATTATAACCTGACTTTGACAAAAAATCAACAGGTTTTTTCGCTGCGGAGGATGTACTTTTGTCACCAGAGGGCAAAACCTGCGGAATTTGTGGCAAATTTGTAAATTCTGTCAGGGAACGGGGCGGATAAGCAGCCAAAATCGGCATTATTCCAGATTGACAGCGCGGTTTATCCGGGCTGTTATGTGGAAAATTTCTCCACAACGGCTGTTGAAAACTCTGTGGAAACAGTGGAAAAGCCCATCACAAAGCAGGTTTTGCACACTTTCCACAGAGTTTTCAACAGGTGGAAAAGCGGTGTGTCCTCTACGCTTTGTATAAACAGCGCTGTTTCGACAAGGTGGAAAAGGCATTTGCACTTTTGGCGCATTTTGCCCGGCAAACTTGTAAAATTGCCGCCGCATGCGCCCAAAAGCTGTAAAAAAAGATGACAAATGCCCCTGTTTTGTGTTATACTGTTATCTGATTATAAAGCATAGTCGGTTACTGTCGGCTTATGGCCGATTTTACAAGCCAGATGGAGGATGCTATGGAAAGATTCGCCCGCGAGCAGGCGCCTGAGCGCGCCGAGCGCACCGATACCCTTGTGTGGGGCAAGAATGCCGTGACAGAGCTGCTCAAGAGCGGCGGCGCGGTGGATACGGTCTACCTGACGGACACGATGCCCCAGGCCGTGGCGGGCTACTACACAGCCCTGGCCAAGGAGTGCGGCGCGGTGGTCAAGCGGGTGCCGGGCAATAAGCTGCAGAAAATGTGCGGCACGCCGGATCACCAGGGGGTGGCCGCCCGCGCCGCCGAGGTCGAGTACGCCGCGCTGGACGATCTGTTCCGCGCCGCCGAGGCCAGGGGCGAGCAGCCCTTTCTGGTGCTGTGCGACGGCGTCGAGGACCCGCACAATCTGGGGGCCATCGTGCGCTCCGCCTACCTGTGCGGTGCGCACGGCGTGGTCATCCCCAAGCGCGGCGGCGTCGGCGTGACCGGCACGGTCATGAAGGCCAGCGCCGGTGCTGCGGCCCGTCTGCCCATTGCCCGCGTGTCCAACCTGGCCCAGGCTATCCGCACAATCAAGGAGCACAATATCTTCGTCTACTGCGCGGATCTCGGCGGTGCCCCGCTGGCAAAAACGGACCTGTCCGGCCCGGTGGCGCTGGTCCTGGGCAGTGAGGGCGGCGGCCCCGGCGCGCTGACCCGCAAGCTGTGTGACGCTGCCGTCACGCTGGAGATGGCCCCCGGCCAGGCTACCGGCGTTGACAGCTACAACGTCAGCGTTGCGGCGGGCATCCTGTGCTATGATGTCATGCGCCGCCGTCTTGCAAAGAAGTAAATTCCACCTGGCCCCCGGAGAGCGGGGCAGGAAAGCCGTCCTTTTACTAAAGAGGAATCAACATGCCAAGCAAACGTACCAATGATTCGGTTGACCGGATCCTGGAAGAACTGAATATGCAGCAGGCGCAGGCCGGTCTGCGGGACAGCGTCACCGACCATCAGGTCGATGAGATCCTGCGCAGCGTCGGCATTTTATCGCTGCCTGACGAGCCGCTGCCCGAGGACAAACTCGCCTTCCCGGAGGGAGACGCGCTGGATGACCTGCTGCAAAAGCCGGTGTCGCAGCCTGCGCCCGCCCCGGCACAGCCGCGCCCGTATACCCCGGTGCAGCAGCCTGACCCGCAGCCGGTGCAGCCCGACGCACGGACGACCCGCCCGCCGGAGCAGCCGCTGCCGACGGTGGACAAGACCGGCACGCAGACCTTCAGCGGGGACACCACCGGCACCGGCATCATCAAGGGCTTTCTCGGTAAGATGGCCCCCGGCGGCGATGCCGAGTCGCTGGACCAGGGCAAGAACGAGTTCAAGCGATTCTTCGGCACCTCGGTGGCCGTCGTGCCCGATGAAAACGGACGCCTGCACGAGCCCGGCAAGAAGAAACGCAGCCTGTTCGGCTTAAAGCACGCCGAGGATACGGGTGCCTTTGAGCCTATCAACGTCACGATGGGCGGCGGCAGAGCCGTCGGGCAGGCGGAGCCCGAGGAGGAGTACTATCCCGATGCCGAGCTTGAGCCGACCCCGGCCCAGCCCGCCCGCTCTGCGAAAAAGCACGGCTTCTTCGGCAGCCTGTTTGACCGCGAGGAGGAGACCGAGGAGCTGATGATCCCCGAGGAGCGCGCCGAGGAGCCTTCCCCGTACCGCCCGGGAGCTGCCGTGCCTCCGCAGCAGCCTGTGCAGACGCCCTCTGCGGCAACTGTGCCTGTGCAGCCGGAGCCGCTCGTGCCGCCTGCACAGGAGGAAACCTCCACGCAGGAGGTCTGGCGCAGCAAGTACACCCGCCCGGCCCGCCGCGCCGCGGAGGAGAGCGGCCATACCGTGGAGATCATCCAGGGCACGGTGGGCTATGCCAAAAACCACCCGTCCGCGCCGTCGCCCTCCGGCATGACCGGCACGATCTACCGCAAAAAGAAGAACACCGTGGAGTTCACCCCCGGCCAGAAGATCCAGAAGGCCCCGCCGCCGCAGCCTGTGCCGCAGCGCAGAGGGGAACCTGTGGGCGAGCCCATCGAGACGCCCCGCAGCCAGACGTCCACCGGCTACACGATGCAGATCGGCGGGCTGGACGCCGTCCCCGTGGACAGCACGCAGGACTTTATGGCCGCCTACAACGCCGTGCGCCCGCAGCGCCGCCCGGCTCCCGCGCCGGTGCAGCCCGCAGCGCCCGTGCAGACGTCCCCCGCGGCGGATGCCTATGACGAGTCAGCTGCCGTTGCAAAGCTCGACGGCACCGGCCAGTGGCCCGTGCCCCGCCAGTGGGACGACGTGGACACGCTGGTCAACACGCTGACCGGGAACATCCACCTGACGCCGACGGCCCCGGAACATTCCGGTTATACCCAAAACAGTGCCTCCGGGACGGCTCCGTCCGCCCCGGCGCACAGCGGCTTTACGCAGCGCATCGATATGCCCGCCGCACCTGCGCCCGGCAGTCCGGCCAACGCGGGCAGCCAGGCCCCCGCGCCTGCCCACACCGGCTTTACCCAAAGGCTGGACCCGGCCCCGGCGCAGCCCGCCCACAGCGGCTACACCCAGAACCTGAACCCACAGGCATCCGCCGCGCCGGATACGGCCTCCTTTGTCAACGGCATCGCCGCGGCCATCAACACGCAGCAGCCGGCAGGGGACACGCGCGATTATGACAGCGCTGCGGCGCGGCTGACGGACTCGCTGGCGGATGACCCCGCAGCCACCCGCACCCGCGCCCGCATCCCGACGGCGGCAGAGGTCAAAAAGGCCGCTGCCCGCCTGACGGGCCGCGCCGACGACGAGACTGAGGACAACGCCGCCTCCCCGTTTGACACAGCGGAGATCCCCGTGCCCCACAGCCGCGAGTATGAGCGTGCCGAGGACGCCCCGGCGATCCGCGCTCTGCTGGCGAAAAAGCGTGCCCGGGCAGGCATCGCCTGCATCGTCTCGGGTGCGATGTCTCTTGTCATGATCGTGCTGGCACTGCTGCCGGTGCGCCCCGCCGCCCTGAACGACCCCATGGTCTACCCGGCGGCGCTGCTCGTGCTGCTGCTGGTCAGCTGCGCCGTCAACTGGCGGACTTTTCTGGACGGCTTCAGGGGACTGGGCAAGACCCCCTCGCCGGACAGTCTTTCGATTTTACCGGCACTGGGTGCTGCGGTGCAGTGCCTGGCCGTTCTGGCCACCGGCGGTTACACAGACGGCACGCTGATGCTGGCCGGTCCGGCAGCGCTGATGCTCTGCATGAATGCGGCGGGCCACGCCCTGAACGCGGCCACGGTCTGCGATGCCTTTGAGAGCGTCAGCGGGCAGGATGGCTACGCCGTTGCTTACCGCCTGAAGGACGCCGGAGCCCTGCGCGCGATTTCGCAGGGGCTGTCCGAGCCGCATCCCTGTGTGCTCGTCACCCGCCCGACCCAGATCTTCCGCAGCTTTCTGACCAACAGTGCCGCCCACGGCACCAGCGATAAGAACCAGCAGCAGTTTGTCTGGCTGCTGGGCGGCTGCGGTCTGGCGGCCTTCCTGTTCACGCTCATCACGTCCAAAAGCGCAGCCACGGCGGCCACGGCCATGACCAGCCTGTTCTGCCTGGCCGCGCCGCTGGCCGGTACGCTGATGTCGGCGGTACCGGCCCGCATGATGCAGCAGCGCGCCTACAAGGTCGGTGCGGTCATCCCCGGCTGGCGGGACATCCGTCAGCTGGGCCGCATCAATGTTGTGCAGGCCACGTCGCGCCAGCTCTTCCCGGAGGGCTGCGTCACGCTGCGGGACATCCATCCCGTCAAGATGGAGCACATTGACACCGCCATTATCTATGCGGCCTCGATGCTGGCCGATACGGACTCGACGCTGAACAAGCTCTTTACCGGCATGGTCGCCAGCAAGAGCCTGCTGGAAAAGGTCACGGATCGTCAGGCTGTGCCCGGCAAGGGCTATATGGGCTGGATCCGCAAGGAGCGCGTGATCCTGGGCAACCGCGCCATGATGATGGACTACGGCATCAAGGTGCCCAGCCAGGAGTATGAGCAGCACTACACGCTGAACCAGCGCCGCATCGTGTATATGGCAGTGGCGGGCAAGTTGTACGCCATGTTCCGTATTGCGTACCAGAGCGACCCCAAGATCGCCGCGGATCTGGAGCTCGTGCACCGCACGGGAATGTACCTTGTTGTGGACTGCGACGACTTCAACTGTGATGTCCGGCTGCTGGAGACTGCCTACGGCCTGCCCACCGGCTCGGTCAAGGTGCTGTCCGGCGCCGAGCACGAGGCTGTTGCCCCGGCGGTGGCCTGGCTGCCCGAGAGTGAGGGCAGTATGCTGCATCTGGGCAGCTTCCGCAGTCTGGTCGGCGGCCTGGTCGCTGCCGCAGGGGCCGCCCAGGGCGAGAAGTACGCCTCCTACGCGCTGACCCTCTCGGTGTTGGCCAGCACCGCGGTGGGTGTGCTGATGACGCTGACCGGCGGCATTGTCGCGCTGCCGTTGATCGGCATTGTGCTGTATCAGGCCGCTTGGCTGGTCATTACGCTGTTCTTCCCGCTGATGCAGCGTTAAGGCAGCACAGAATGATGTTAGGAAAGGGGATCCCCAATGTACCGTGCACGCGAAAAACAGATGTCGATCTACGACTATCTGCCGCCCTACCACGGCGAGCTGTGCAACGCCAACCGCTGGGTACGGCTGGCTGACGCCATCGACTGGGATGGCTTTGAAAAAGCCTACAGTGCGCTGTTTGCCCCCGGCGGCAAGGTGGCGCTGCCCGCCCGCGTGGCGCTGGGCTGCCGGATCATCCAGCTGCACTATGCGGCATCGGACCGCGAGGTCGTGGCGCTGGTGCAGGAAAGCCCCTACCTGCAATATTTTTTGGGGTTCGAGAGCTTCACCGACGCGGTGCCGTTCTCGTCCCGCACGGTGGCGCGGTTCCGCGCCCGCATTCCGGATAAGGCTGTGCGCCCGGCGGTCCGCCTGCTGCGCAGCTTTCAGTGACCCATTTATATAGAGAGGTATTCATGGAATTGTTTTTGGACGCACTTCTGGACGCATTGATCGACGGCGTGAAAATGCTGCCGTTTTTGTATCTGGCCTACCTGCTGATCGAGTGGCTCGAACGCCATCACGGTGAGAGCATCGAGGGGGCCCTCGCAGGCGGCGGGCGGTGGGGGTTCATCCCCGGTGCGCTGCTGGGCTGTGTGCCGCAGTGCGGCTTCAGTGCAGTGGCCTCCAACCTGTACGCAAGCCGGGTCATCACGCCCGGTACGCTGCTGGCGGTGTTCATCGCGACCAGCGACGAGGCCATCCCGCTGCTGGCGGCGGAGCCGTCCCAGTGGGTCACGCTCGTGCTGCTGCTGGCCTGCAAGGTGGCGTTTGCCATCGTGGGCGGCTGGCTGCTGGACATCCCGCTGCGCCACGTTCTGCCGCACTCCCTCTACGGCGGCTACGAGGGCCATGCCGACGACGTCGACTGCCACGAGGAACATGAGGAATCGAGCAGCATTTTTATGGCGGCACTGCGCCACACGCTGGAAATCTTCGTGTTCATCCTGCTGTTCAGCTTTATCATCAGTCTGCTGTTTGAGGGCTTCGGCGAGGAGCCCATCACGGCGGCGCTGTCCGGCATGGGCATCTTCCAGCCGATGCTGACGGCGCTGGTCGGCCTGGTGCCCAACTGCGCGGTCAGCGTGCTGCTGGCACAGCTCTACGTGCAGGGAGCCATCAGCTTCGGCAGCCTGTTCGCCGGCCTGACCGCCGGTGCGGGCGTCGGCCTGGCTGTGCTCTGGCGCGTCAATCCAAGCTGGAAGCAGAACCTTTTCATGACCGGCCTGCTCTGGGCCGTCGGCGCTGCGACGGGTATGCTGCTGCAGCTGCTGCCGCTTTGATACAAAAAGGCTTCTCCCTTGGGGGAAGCTGTCAGCGGCCCCGCCCGCTGACTGATGAGGGCCAGGCTTCCCAACACTACCCGTTCACGAGTCGCTGCGGCACACTTGCCCCTCACCCGCTTCACTTCGTTCAGCACCTTCCCCCACGGGGGAAGGCTTTTTAGCATCTCCAGTCTGTATACTATACAATTTGTATATTTAAAAAGGAGGACTCCCCATGCAATACAGTATTGAAAACGACATTCTGCGCCTGACTGTCGACTCCCACGGTGCCGAGCCGGTCAGTGTCATCCATAAGCCTACCGGGGCCGAGCTGCTCTGGCAGGCCGACCCTGCGGTCTGGAAGCGTCATGCGCCGATTCTTTTTCCGTACACAGGCAAGCTGACCGGCGGCAAAATGCTGGCCAAGGGTGTGGAGTACGCAGGCGGTCAGCACGGCTTTGCCCGCGACGTCGAGCACACGATGACCCATCACGCCGACAATCTGCTGGAGTTTGAGCTGCACGCGAACGCCGAGACGCTGCCCAAGTGGCCGTATGCCTTCGTGCTGCGCTCTACCTTCACGCTGGAGGGGGAGACCGTCCACCACACGCTGACCGTCGAGAACCCTGTCGAGGACAAGCTCTGCTTCGGCATCGGCTACCATCCGGCTTTTGCGCTGCCCTTCGATGACCGCCACGTCACCGAGGACTACGAGATCCGGTTTGACGGCGTCGAGTCGCCGCTCTGCGTCAGTGCTCAGCCCAACGGTCTGCTCAACGGCCAGAGCTACTACCTGGCCCGCAACGTCGAGGCTATCCAACTGACCGACGACCTGTTTGACAACGACAGCCACGCCATGGTCAACCTGCGCAGTGCGCATGTTTCGGTCATCGAGAAGGACACGGGCCGCAGCGTCATCTGCGATGTCTCCGACTTCCCGTACACCCTGATCTGGTCCGCGCCCAAGAAGCCGCTGCACTTTATCTGCATTGAGCCGTGGCACAGCCTGCCCGGCGAGGAAAACGGCCCCATCGACTGGGAGCAGCGCCCCTGCGCCGCGATCCTGAAGAAGGGCGAGAGCTGGTCCACCACGCTGTCCACGACCTTTGTCCGCTGAAAGTCAGATGAAAGCATTGAAAAAATACCGCTGGCCGCTGACCGGCGCACTGCTGGGGGTGCTGGTCTTTCTGGCTGTTTACGGCGTGCGGGTGCTTGACCCGACGAGCGTTGACTGGATCCTGAACAGCCTCAGCCCCGACCCGATCCAGCACTATCTGGGGTGGGAGCTTTTCCGCCGCAGCCCGGTGCATCTGCCCTACATCGGCGCGAATTATAACGCGGTCTACCCGTTCCGCACCAGCGTGCTGTTCACGGACTCTCTGCCGTTGGCGGCGCTGTTCTTTAAGCTGCTGGGCGGGATTCTGCCCATGCGGTTCCAGTATTTCGGCTGGTGGGGGCTGCTCTGCTATGCCCTGCAGGGCGGGCTGGCGCAGGCGGTCATTGCCCGCATTGCGGGCGTGCAGCCCACATTTGGCCGGGACGACAAGAGCAAGGCCGCCATCAGCATGAGCCCCGGCCAGACCGCCAAGCTGTGGGGCAGTGTGCTGGGCGCGGGCGTGCTCGTGCTGTTTCCGGCGCTTACGATCCGCATGTTTGCCCACACGGCGCTGGCCGCCAACTGGCTTGTGCTGCTGGCACTCTACCTTTGGCTGCGCAGTGACGAGCTTATGCCCACGACCCGCCGCGCCTGCCTTATCTGGGGCGGCATGGGGCTGCTGTGCGCAGGCATCCACCTCTATTATCTGCCGATGGTCGGTCTTGTGCTTGTGGGATACGCGGTGCGCCGCGCCCTGCAAAAACGAGGCCCGGCGGCTGTGCTGGCACCAATTGCAGCGTTCTGCGCTGCGGCGCTGGCGGAGTTGGTGCTGTTGGGGGCGTTCGCTGTCAACTTTGCGGGCTACTCCAACGGCTACCTCAGCGGCGCGGATTACTTCGGCCTGTTTGTGCCGTGGCTGGCGCAAAGCTGGGAGCAGAATGTTTATGCAGGCGTCGGAACATCGCTGGCCGTGGTGCTGGCGGTGTTCGGCATAGTCTGCAACGCCCGTAAGGCGGAAAAATTCTTTGCCGCCCACCGCGACTGGCTCATTGCCGGGGCTGTGGTGCTGGTGTTGGATTTGATTGCCGCAGGCGGCAACGCCATCACGGTGAACGGAAAAACGCTGTTCACCGTGCCCATCCCGCAGTTTTTGATGAACTTCTGGGCAATGTTTTCCTCCTGCGCGCGGCTGGCGTGGTTGGCAGGTATGCTGCTGGCTGCCGTTGGTTGCGGGTTGGTGCTGCGCTTTTGGGATAACGGTGTCGCGCCCGCCCTGATGCTGGCCGTCTGCGCCGTGGCGCAGGGCTGGGGCCAGCGGTCGGAGCTGTTCAACCGCTGGACGGACTACCACTACTACGGCTTCCGCTACGAGAATAAGACCCTGCTGACCGACCCCGTGTGGGAGCAGGTCGCCGCCAGCGGCAGGTACAGCCATCTGGCCTTTGCCACATTTGACTTTGAGCATGACGAGTTCTGGGATCTGGTCGACTTTGCCGCCGACCACGGCTGGACGTCGAACAGCTTCTACATGGCGCACATGGACGGCAACCTTGCGGCGGTCACGCTGCCGGGTGAGCTGAACGAGCTTTCCGCTGACACGCTCTATGCCTTCATCGACGAGGACGAGCTGGTTGAAATCACGCCCAAGTCCGTGCGTATGCGCAAGCG